>ERZ1643251.1704-NODE-1704-length-24381-cov-8.849338_pt1 | contig 24381 bp, 25 predicted proteins | sample MGYA00579261_ERZ1643251 | MGnify/ENA primary metagenome ERZ1643251 (study PRJEB29033, sample SAMEA4952267) | chicken gut metagenome | biome: Broiler Chicken; feature: Gastrointestinal Tract; material: Caecum | place: Ireland | collected 2018 | study: Broiler... | reverse complement strand
TTCTTCTTTGATTAAATAATGTTTCACCATGCCTCATTAAATATAAATCTTTCATGTTCCACCTCCATAAATATTATAGATGAAACCTTGACTACACTCAAGATAAACGACACTATAAAGAAAAACACTCCTAAGAGTGTTAAAAATTCAAGTTGTTATTTCATCAATTCATTTTTCTATAAATTCATCTTTATATTCTTGAAGATATTGAATAAGAAAATGATAACATTCTTCTTCTACATCATTGTAATAGTACTCATCTATTTTATTTAACTGCTCAGACATTTATGGATCACTATACATTTCTACAATCTCATGAGGATAAATCTCTTGTGCATTCTTTAAATATTGATAACTATCATTCAAATTTAAAATTTGTAAAGTATGAAGTGTAGGTTCAACAAATTCATAACCATTATAAAAAAATTGTTCAATACCACCATTTCCTGTTTCACCTATAAAATAAGAAATCAGCCAAAAGTTTTTTTGATATTCATTTAACTAATCCAAATCATAACCATAATCACAGAGTTCAGATATCCTTAACCAAACCTGATCCACTGATTCTTCGGTCATATTCTGATTGAAAATATCTTCTAATGGTTCTTTTGATTCTTGAATTCCACGAAAAATATCTGTGGCTATTTCTTTTTCTAATGGTGAAATTTTTTGACTTGACAAATAAAAATAAGCAATGATAAAAAAGAAAGCAGCAATCAAACCAATCATTATTTTCTTCATCTTTAAACCTTAATAACAGCTTTCCTGATATTCTATAACATGATCATTTTGATAATAAATTTTAGCACTATGAAAATGATCATCTTGAATCCATTCAAAGAAATGATAATCTCCTTCCCACATTGGTAAATGAGGAATTTTCTCATTATCAACCCATTGAAGATCACCTTCATCACACTCATGAAGTTCGCCACTAAATTCAGAACATGTATAAACAAACATCCCTTCATCCTGACCGTGGTAAAGTTTAGGAAAAACAACAAATCCATGAAGTTGAAGTTTTAAAGCTGTTAAACCTGTTTCTTCATAGATTTCTCGTCTCATGCATTCTTCAGCACTTTCACCCTCTTCAAATTTACCACCAACACCAATCCATTTTCCACCATTGATGTCATTTTCTTTTTTTATACGATGGAGCATAAGTGTCTGATGATCCTTTTGAATATAACACATGGTTGTCAAAATCATATTATCGGTAGTGATAATAATCAGGAGAACTTCCCTCTATTATCTCTACATTCACTTCCTTTTCTAAAACTTCTTTTAATTTTTTAACCATTATTTTTTCAGCATGATGATGAATATCAACCAATAACATATGATGGTCAACTGCATTTTTCGCATGACGATATTTGGTATCTCCAGTTAAATAGGCATCTGCTTTTCCATAGAACTGTGACATAAAATCTGCTCCACTTCCCCCACATATCGCAACCTTACGAACCATATCAGCATGTCCAGCATATTGAAAATGCTTTAAATGATAAGTTGTTTGTACATGGTCAAGAAAATCATCCATTGTCATAGGATGATTCAAAGTGGCTATACGTGTGATTCCATCTTCACCACGTTCAATATCATGAACCCCTAATGCTTCCATGAGCCATTCATTCATTGCCACATTATCTAAAGCCGTATGTGAGCTATAAACAACGATATGATGTTCAATAGCTTTAAAAATAAATGCGCCCATAAAATCATCCTGATCAATATTCACAATGGGATCTAATAAAAATGGATGATGTGTAATTAACATCTGACAACCCTTTTCAATAGCTTCATCAATAGTCTGTAAATCAGCATTTAACGCAATCATTATCTTAGAAACTTCTGTTTCAATCTGACCAATCTGTAATCCACATTTATCCCATTCTTCCTGTAAAGAAAGAGGAAAATGCTTTTCCATAACTGCAATAATCTCTTTAGCCTTCATTGAGCTCACCTTCTATCATTTCAATCATATGTAAAACTTCCTGATAACGAGGATGGTTTTCCTCTAAAGAAGTCAATATATTTTGATAAATATGTAATTGTCTTCTCCATTTTTCATAAAATAAAGTATTTTTCTTTTGTCTTAAATAAGGTCCAAAATAAATATCTTCTTCCTGATAAGAAAGTTGTTTTGATGTTTTCTGACAAACCATAATTTCATAAATATGATGTGCATCTTTCACAATATCTTCATCAATAATTTCTATCTGATGTAAATAAAGATACTCACGTAAAACTTCTAAACCTACATTAGCCTGTAAAAATAATCGTTGATCTTGGATATATTCAGGAAATTCATCTAATATATCCACAATTAACTTACCACCCATACCACAAATACTAATCATATCAACATGTTGATCTAAAAGTGGATGAATACCACTGCCAAGCAGTGGTATGACTTTATTCTCTAAATGATAACTCCCAATCGTTTCTATAGATGCTTGGATAGGTCCCTTCGCTATATCACAGGCATAAGCCTTTTGAATGACATTTTCATTCACTAAATAACAAGGTAAGTAAGCATGATCAGTTCCTATATCTCCAAGACTTTCTCCATGTTTATATTTGATAATCAAGTCCGCAATGGCCTGTAATCTTTTTGATAGTTTCATATTAACGATCTAAGAAATCCTTTAAACGTTTTGAACGTGATGGATGTTTTAATTTTCTTAAAGCTTTGGCTTCAATCTGACGGATGCGTTCACGTGTGACATTAAATTCTTTACCAACTTCCTCAAGTGTTCTCGTACGACCATCATCAAGACCAAAACGTAAACGTAAAACTTTTTCTTCACGATCTGTTAATTCTAATAAAACTTCATTTAATTCATCTTTTAATAATTCATTCGCAGCATAATCATCTGGTGACATTGCCCCTTCATCTTCAATGAAATCTCCTAAATGTGAATCATCTTCTTCACCAATTGGCGTTTCTAATGATACAGGTTCTAAAGATATCTTTTGAATTTCACGTACTTTTTCTGGTGTCATACCATCCATCTTTTCAGAAATTTCTTCTGCTGAAGGTTCACGTCCTAATTCTTGGATCAATTGTCTTTGAACTCTTGTTAATTTATTAATCGTTTCAACCATATGAACTGGAATACGAATTGTTCTGGCCTGATCTGCAATAGCACGTGTAATAGCTTGTCTAATCCACCATGTTGCATATGTAGAAAACTTAAATCCTTTTGTATAATCAAATTTTTCAACAGCTTTGATAAGTCCCATATTTCCTTCTTGAATCAAATCAAGGAATAACATTCCTCTACCAACATATCTTTTTGCGATAGATACAACAAGACGTAAGTTAGCAGCTGCCAATTTCTTTTTAGCTTCTTCATCACCGTCTAATATTCTTTTCGCAAGAGAAATTTCTTCGTCATGACTTAATAATTCAACACGTCCAATTTCTTTTAAATACATTTTCACTGGATCATTAATTTTTACATTGCTTCCAAGCTGATTAGAATCATCTTCTTCCTCATTGCTGTACATATTAACAGTATCTCCTGTTAACATGTCAAAATCGCCACCAAAGTCTAAATCAGCAACATCATTGTCAATATCTGAATCTAAATCATCTAAATTATCCAAATCATCCAATGTTTCTAATGCTTCAAGATCATCCAAATCACTTGCCATACCACTCATTAACTGATCATCATCAATATCATCTAAAGCATCAAATCCATCTTCAATTAAAATATCATTATCCGTAATAAAAGATAATAATTCTTCAGCTGATTCATCATCTAAGTCATACTTTGTTAAAAAGGCATCTAAATCATCTTGAGATAATTTACCACCCATAGCTTCAGCTGTTTCTTTGATTAAATTCTTCAAATCATCCAATGTCACTGGTGTTGCTTTCTTTTTCATATCCTTTTTCATATTACTTTTTATTGACCTCCTAATTTAACAATCTCATTTAAAATCTGTGCCTTTTGTTGAGGATCTAATATATAACGAAATTGTTCTAATAACTGTTCTTTTTTCATTTTCTTTGCATGATTTCCTATGGTTTCTATATAATCATCTATCGCTTTTTCTTCATATTCTTGAGGCAAAGGAGATTGTGCAATCTCTACCACAGTTTGTATCAAATCTTCTTTTTGTATACTATTTATCAAATCTGCAATTTCTAATTGATTATGATGACGATAATAGTCAATAATATAAGAAGCAATGATACGATATTGATCATTGTACATAAAACCTGCTTTTGCTTCATATTTCAAAGCGACACTTTTATGATTTAACATATAAAATAACAAATCATGTTCAGCTTGCTGATATTTATCCTTTAAATGTGTTATTTTCTTTTGCGGGACTCTTGTTTCTTGATGAAATTGAGGTTTCATCCCATTGATCTGCTGATGAATCAGATCATAAGAAAAACCTGACTGTTTCGATAAAACCTGAATGTAATAATCCTGATCAATAGGATCGTGAATTTTAGCAATTTCATAACACATTTTCTCTAAATAATTTTTACGATCATCATAATTTTGAGAATCTATTTTCTGATACTCAAAATTCATTAAAAATTCAATCGGTTTCAATGTCTTTTTAAGGGCTTCCTGTAATCCTTCTTTACCATGTTCTTCATAGATTTCATCAGGATCATGATTATCAGGTAAAACAATAATGGATACCTGAAAACCAGCTTCCTCCAATTCTCTGGCAGCTTTACTCATAGCTGTTTGTCCAGCCTGATCACCATCCAAACACAAATGAACATGATGTGTCAGACGACGTAAAGCCTGAATATGTCCCTTTGTCAGAGCTGTTCCCATAATAGCGACTGTATTTTCAATACCTGCTTTATACATCGCTATGACATCCATAAATCCTTCCAGTAAGTATATAAATCCAGCTTCTTTAACCGCTTCTTTACATTGATGGTAATGATAAAGCGTCTGTCCTTTGATAAAAATATCAGATTCAGGAGAATTGACATACTTGCTGTCAGTTTGTGTTGGTTTATAAATACGTCCACTAAATCCAACAACCTGTCCTTGCTGATTATACAATGGAAACATAATACGATCTTGGAAACGGTCAAAATGCTGATATGATTCTACAATCAGCCCAGACTTGACCATATCTATTTCCTGAAAGCCCAATTTTTCAAATGCCTGATATAAAGTTGACTGCAAAGGTGCATAGCCAATTTGAAATTCTTTAATCAATTCATCAGAAAAATGACGTTTCGTTAAATAAGCTTTTGCTTCCAGTCCCAATTTTGTATTGAGATAGTAACTATAAATTTTCTGTGCTTCTTCGTGCATTTGATAAAGTGAAGCATTTTCTTTAGAAATCGGTGATGAAACGACATCTAAATGATATTCACTCAAATCAATATGACCTATTTCGGCAACTTTTTTAACAGCTTCTATGTATGATATTTTTAAATATTTCTGTAAAAATGTAAAAACATTGCCTCCCGTACCACACACAAAACACATAAAAATTTGCTTATCAGGCGAAACAGACATTGAAGGATGTTTATCATCATGAAAAGGGCATAATGCTATGTAATTTCTTCCTTTCTTTTCCAAAGGAAGATACTCGCCAATCACATCAACAATATCAACGCTCTGCCTGATTTCATTTATCTTTTCCTGTGATAGACGTGCCATATATGCCCTCCTTTATTAAAAACGAATCTTTTTTGTAAGATAATCTACAAGTTCATGAATTGGTAAACGAACCTGCTCCATTGTATCTCGATCTCTTAATGTGACAGACTGATCATTTTCACTGTCAAAGTCAACAGTTATACAATATGGTGTTCCTATTGCATCCTGACGACGATAACGTTTTCCAATCTGTCCAGCAACATCGTATTCCACATTAAATTCCTTAGCTAACAACTGATAAACTTCCATAGCTTTATCACTTTGTTTTTTTGTAAGTGGTAAAATAGCTGCTTTTACAGGTGCCACAGCTGGATGGAAATGCATCACAAGACGTGTTTCTTTTTCCAACTGTTCTTCCTCATAAGCATCAGCTAAAACAGATAAGAATAAACGATCTGCCCCTACTGATGGTTCAATAACATATGGTAAGTATTTTTGATTCGTTTCAGGATCTAAATACTCTAGATTTTTCTTAGAATATTCCTGATGTCTACCTAAGTCATAATCTGTACGATCAGCAATACCCCATAATTCACCCCATCCAAATGGATAAAGATATTCAATATCACTCGTTGCCTTAGAATAGAATGATAATTCTTCTTTTTCATGATCTCTAAATCTTAAATTATCTGCACTTAATCCTAAGTCCAATAAAAATTGCATACATTGATTTTTCCAATAATCAAACCATTCTAAATCTGTATCTGGCTTTGTAAAGAATTCTAATTCCATCTGTTCAAACTCTCTTGTTCTAAAGATAAAATTACCTGGTGTAATTTCATTTCTAAAAGATTTCCCAATCTGACCAATTCCAAATGGAACTTTTTTACGTGATGTTCTTTGAATGTTTTTAAAATTCACAAAAATTCCCTGAGCCGTTTCAGGTCTTAAATAAACAACACTTTTGGCATCTTTGACAACACCCATATATGTTTTAAACATCAATTCAAACTCACGAATATCTGTAAAGTCTTCACTTCCACAGTTTGGACATTGAATATGATGTTCTCTAATAAATTCCATCATTTTTTCTGGTGCCCAACCATCACTATGAATATTTGGATCATAATCTTCAATCAATTTATCAGCACGATGTCTTGTTTTACAATGTTTACAGTCAATCAATGGATCACTGAATCCACCAACATGCCCACTAGCTTCCCAGACACGTGGATTCATAAAAATTGCTGAATCTAATCCAACATTATATGGTGATTCCTGAATAAAACGTTTCCACCATAATTTCTTAATATTATTTTTCATTTCCACACCTAAAGGACCATAATCCCAAGTGTTTGCAAGCCCATCATAAATTTCAGAACCCTGATAAACAAATCCTGAATTTTTTGCATGAGCAATTAATTTATCCATATCTTTGTTTGCCATATTTATACCCCTTTTTATTTATGTTTATACCTATATAAAATAGCAAAGACCTAGCACAAGCCAAGTCTTTTATTTATATATTTACTTCGTATTTATACCCTTATAGTAGTCATTTGTCAACCAACAATGAGTGTACTTTATAAATATGTCCTTTCATTTAGCCATTTCAGTATACTCTTATAAACCAACTTTTTATCTTTTTCAAACAACAAGGCATGTCGTTGCCCTGAAAAGATTTCAAACGTCAGATCCTGAAGCGGTATTTTTTTATATTTTTCAATAAGTTTTTGAATATGAGGACACATAGGATCATTTTCACCAATACCAATATATATTGATAAAAACGAAGGAATACTCATGATTGTTTTTTCAGTATTGACTTCCTGTATCATATGAATAATATCTCGATATCCTTGAACAGTATATGCAAAATGTGACATAGGATCATCCAGAAAACGTTGTCTTTCATCCTCATCACTCGTTAACCAGTCCATATCACTTGTCATGCGAATTCTTTTATTTAAACGATGACGAAGATAGCGAGAATATTGTTGTGCTTTATGAAGTGGTCCCTTCCACATCTTTAATAAACGTAAATAAATACGTTTCAAATAGAAGAAATCAACTTTTGAAGGTGTTCCCAGTAATAAAGCTCCTTCAATAAAGTCACCAAAAACAGTCATATACTTACGTATCAAAATAGAGCCTAAATCAACTCCCAGCATGAAATAAGGTGAATCAGGATACTTTTCACGAATAATCATCTGCAAATGATGCATATCTTCAATCAGATGCATAGGCCCATCATGTTCTCCAAAATATCCCTGTTCAAAATCAATTAAAGAACGTCCATGTCCAGCAAAATCACTCACTACCACCACAAAGCCTTGACTTGCTAGAAAAGAAGCAAAATGCTCATAACGTCCAGCATGTTCTCCTAAACCATGATGAATCTGCACAATGCCTTTTACACGAATCACAACTTGAGGCTCATAAACATGATAACGAATATTGATATGCATGGATGATGTAAAGAAAGCAGTACGTTTCATATCATGACCCCCTTCGTAGTGGACGTTTTTGACCTTTTGGTTTAATTAAACATTTCTTTTGAAAACCAATTAAATCTGTTCTTTTTGCTAATGTTAAAGCTTCATAGACAAGATGATAATTTTGTGGACGACGATATTGCATCAAAGCACGTTGCATTGCTTTCTCTTTTGGTGTTTTCGCAACATAAACAGGTGTCAAATCTCGTGGATCTAACTCTGTATAATACATAGCTGTTGATAAAGTTCCAGGAGTTGGATAAAAATCCTGAACCTGTTCTGGCTGATGATGGATATCTCTTAAATATTCAGCCAATTCAATAGCACTGTTTAAATCACTACCTGGATGCGATGACATCAAATAAGGAACAAGATACTGATTTTTGTTCATCTCTTTATTGAGTCGTTTATACTTATCCACAAACTTTTCATACAGTTCACGATGAGGTTTCCCCATTTTATCGAGAACCTTGTTACTGATATGCTCAGGAGCAACCTTTAATTGACCACTGATATGATGTTGAATCAGTTCTTTAAAAAATGTATCATCCTGATCATACATTAAATAATCATAGCGAATACCAGAACGAACAAAGACTTTTTTAACACCTTCTAAACTTCTTAGTTTTTTAAGTAAAGCCAAATAATCACTATGATCGACTCTTAATTGACGACATGGTTTTGGCCATAAACACTGTCTGGTCGGACAGGCTCCATGTGTCGTTTGTTTTTCACAGCTAGGAAATCTAAAATTCGCTGTTGGTCCTCCAACATCATGAATATAACCCTTAAAATCTGGATCCTGGATAATTTTCTTAGCTTCTTCAACTAACGACTCATGAGAACGTGATTGAATGATACGTCCCTGATGAAAGTTTAAAGCACAGAAATTACAGGCCCCAAAACAGCCACGATTACTGATAAGCGAAAAACGCACTTCTTCAATCGCTGGAATATAATCATAGCTTGGATGATACGTTCTTTGATAAGGCAAAGCATATGTATCATCAAACTCCATCTGCGTTAATGGGCGATTAGGGCGATTTTGTACGACATAAAATCCCTCATATGGTTCAACCAATGTTTTGGCATTATAATGATCAGTATTACGATATTGAATACCGAATGATTTGGCATATTCTTTTTTATCATGAGTCATATCAAAAAACGATGGTAACATGATATGATCATCTGGAATCATAGATAAATCCTTTGTTTTAAAAACTGTTCCATCTAAATAAGTCAAATCATGCACGTCAAGTCCTGCATCCAATGCTTCAGCAATCTCAATAATGCTGTTTTCTCCCATTCCATACATCAATAAATCTGCATTCGCATCAATTAAAATAGATTTTCTGACTTTATCATCCCAATAATCATAATGAGCCAAACGTCTTAGACTGGCTTCAATACCACCAATCAAAATGGTTGCATCATGATAAGCTTCACGCACTTTTTGACTATAAACAATCACTGCACGATCAGGTCGATGACCCATTTCTCCATTATTAGAATAACTGTCTTTTTTTCGTCTTTTCTTGGATACACTATAATGATTCACCATTGAATCAATATTACCACTAGAAATCAAAAAGCCAAGACGTGGTTTGCCAAAACGCTGAAAATCATCCAAACGACGCCAATCTGGTTGTGCTAAAAAACACACTTTAAAACCACGACTTTCTAAAGTACGTGTAATAATCGCTGCACCAAATGATGGATGATCAACATAGGCATCTCCACTAATATAGACAAAATCAGGCTGTTGCCATCCTCTTTCTAACATTTCTTCTTTTGTTGTTGGTAAAAATTGTCCCATAACATTTCCCCTTTATATGCTCATATTATACACTAATTTGTTTTGAAGAAAAATAAAATTGTGTAGAATTTCTACACAATTTGATGAATAAAACGTGATGTTTTCAACTGAATTCCCGTATATTCTTCAATCAACGATTCCATTAAAGGCACCAACACCTGAATGGCTGATGAAGAAATATGTAAATGATCAATAGCGGTTATAGGAATCTTATGAATATGTCGAAAAGCTTTTAAAATATCCTGAGAATAGGGCTGATGATGTCCTATGTGTTTTGAACATAAAAATCCTCCATCTTCCAATGAAATAGAAACAACTTGAGGTGAACCACACAAAACACAGCCATCAACATCCAAAGATACCCCATTATGTTCTAAAATAAAGACATTAAAAAGCAGATAAACAAGCAATGGTGGATATCCCAAATCCAAAGCATGTAAAGCTTCATATAACATTCTATATTCTTTTTCTAAAGGTTGATTATCTTCAACATAACGATAGAAATATTCTAGAATATACTGTCCAACAATCTCACTTTCCAAATTTTCTTCAATGTGCCTAAAATAATCAAGTGGTGTAGCCTTAATCAATGTACTCATTCCTTTTTTTAAGGCAATTGTCAATTCACTTAACATCATTTCTTGACACCCACGGGCATTCTTGCTTGTCATTTTACGAATCCCACGTGCCATCACACTCATTTTCCCATATTCATGACTATAAATATGTAAAATCATATCATTTTCTTTATACGGTGTTTTCTTTAAAATAACAGCTTCAACAACTTCCTCATGAATAGTCATTTTCATCATAACCAAACTCTCTTAAATACTTTTGTTTATTACGCCAATTCTTTTCTACTTTCACAAAAAGTTCTAATGTAACTGGAGTTTGTAAAAAACGTTTCATTTCACGTCTGGCATTTTGTTTAATCTTTTTAATCATACTTCCCTGTTTACCAATAATAATAGCTTTTTGACTTGGACGATCCACAACAATCGCCGCCATGACATGAACACCATCTTCATCTTCAGTCATACTTTCAATCACAATCGCAACACTGTGAGGCACTTCTTCATGAGTAAAATATAAAATCTTTTCACGAATAAATTCTGCCATAATAAAACGTTCTGGATGATCAGTAATATGATCTTTAGGATAATACATAACCCCTTCTTTTAAATCACTTTTGATTGTATCCATGAGATGTTCAACATTATCCCCATTTAAAGCACTAATAGGAATAATTTCTTTAAAATCAAACATTTCTTTCCATTCATTTAACTTTTGAATTAATTCATCTTTTGACAACAAATCAATCTTATTTAAAAGAAGATAAACAGGTCCATCTGCTTCCTTTAAACGACTGACAATAAAACGATCTCCTCGACCAATCTTTTCATTCGCTGGCGCAAGCAATAAGACAATATCCACACCATAAATGCTATTTAAAGCATTGGTATTCATAAAAGATCCTAAACCATCCTGTGGTTTATGAATCCCTGGTGTATCCATAAAAATAATCTGCGCTTCATCATCTGTATAAATACCTTGAATCGTATTACGTGTCGTTTGTGCTGTTGATGATGTAATCGCTAATTTTGTTTTTAAAATATGATTCAATAATGTTGATTTTCCAACATTAGGGCGTCCAACAATACTTACAAATCCTGATTTAAATGTCATAAACTCTCTCCTGTAAATGCACGAGGTAATAACTCCTGCATATTTGTGACTTCATAATAATCTTTACTTCCTAAAATAATAGGTGTAAGGGGATCTAACAATTCAGCCAAAACCTGACGGCAGGCTCCACATGGTGAAATAAGTGGTGAACAGTCACCAACAATGGCTAGTGCTGCAATATCATCCTGGCGATAGCCTTGACAATAAGCCTGAAACACAGCATTACGTTCAGCACACATTGTTGAACCATAAGCCGCATTTTCAATATTTGTGCCATAAATTTTTTGTCCATTTTTCAACAATAAACAGGCCCCCACACGAAAATGAGAATAAGGAACATATGCATTTTGCGAAGCTTTGAATGCTTCATCAACAAGTTCTTGATAATCCATATTCTAACCTCTTTCTATTCCTAACTGATTTAAAATATCTTTTTGTAAAGCTAACATTTCTTTTTCATCATCTTCATTCATATGGTCATAACCAAGCAAATGTAAAAGTCCATGTGTCATTAAAAAGCACATTTCACGTTTTAATGAATGTCCATATTCCTGTGCCTGCTGACAGGCATGTTCATATGAAATGAATATATCCCCTAAGCTTCTTGGCATACCGGCCACATAATATTGTTCATTATCTTCTAATGCAAAACTGATCACATCTGTTGCACGATCAATATGACGATAATCACGATTCATCTGATGAATCTGTTCATCATCAACAATCACACATGATAATTCTACATCATCATCAATCTGCAATGTCTGTAATGTTGTTTCAATAATTTTTCGAAAAACAGCTTCATAATCTTCCTGACATAAATGCTTTTCATCTTCATATACAAAATCAATATTCATCTTCTCACCCTTTATTTCTTTATTTTTCCTTTTTCAATTATAACACATTCCATATTCTTGTTCACTATCTTTGTTTGATGGTTAATCATAATATAAATTTTTCCTTCATCATTTTTCATCAGATAACGTAAAATTTTATTTGCTAAACGTGTATCCATATGTGAAAAAGCCTCATCTAAAATCAGCACATCCCAGTCACGACACAACATGCGAATCAATGCAACAACCTGTCTTTGTCCAAGGGATAATGGATATCCATTTTCTGACAAGACAATATGCATCATATCATTTAAACTTTCCTGTCCAAATGTTTTTAAATAGAATTGTATTTTCTTTTCATCCTGACATAGAAAATTATCTTGAAGTGTCATATGTAAAAATGTTGGCGTTTCATTTAAATATCCAATATGTTCATATAAAGAAGCCAAATCAATCTGCCTCAATTCTAAATCATTGATATAAATATCACCCTGATATGCTAAGTCTTCTGCTAATAATAACTTTAAAAGGGTTGTTTTTCCACTACCTGTAATACCTTTAATCCACAGATGATGTTGGATATTTAAATCAATATGTTCTAAAACTGGTAACTGATAACCATAAGCATAAGTGACATCATCATAACGAATAGATGTAATCGGTTGATCAAGAGTACATTTTGATTCCTCTAAATCAACTTCAAAATTCTTATACTTATCATAAATCAAACTGACCTGTTTATACTGACTAGCTAAAGCAACCATATTTAAAACAGGCTGAATGCAATAAGAAACCAGCATATAAAACATGATCAACTGTCCCATTGTAATATGTTGAAGATGAAAAAGATAAAATCCTGCCAATAAAACAATACCGTAACATAAAACAATCAAATATTGAATTAAAGACTGAAATTGATTTAAAAATAAAGCTTGTTTTTCTTTTAATAAAGCTTCATCTAAATACACATGATAACTTCTTTCACGTTGTCTTTGAAACAAATGAAAATAGCGAATTAAAGAATGATTATCAATCAATTCTAACACATGATGTCTAAAAAGATAATGTGCTTCTAAATAATTTTTATTTATGCTTTGAAAATCTTTTAATCGAAAATAACTGATGACACATATGACTATAAAAGTCACTGCTACAATCAAGGCTAACCAGATATTCAATAAACACATGCCCACAAATAAAACAACAAAGAATAAACCATCTAAAAAGAATTTCTCAAAACACTCCAGACTCATTTCTGTCAAATCAAAAAGACTTAATAATTGACTTTGAATCACACCATGATCTTGATAAAAAAATGAATGTGACTGTTTCAACATATTCATAAGTGACTGAAAAACATAATCTTCATCCATAGCCTTTTGGAGATGAATCATTTCTTTCATTTTTAATTGTGTCATATATGTACGTATGCATTCTAAGGTTGTATAAGCCATCGCTAATATGGCCATATAGAAAAAGGCAGTTTTCAAATGAATATAATCAATCAGAATCTGAAAAAAATAACTGCTGCCATAACCAATAACCGCAATCCATAGACCTTTCCATATCAAAGATATCATATAACGCTGATAAGCAAAAAAGGTATCTTTTAAAAATTGTCTATAACTTTTATAATGAAGCTGAGGAACACGTCCCACATGTTTAATCACAATGACTCTTTGCCCATAATGTTCATTCATCTCTTCTATGTACATTTTGACTAATCCTTTTGCTGGATCACCAATGATATACTCTTCATCTTTGATCTCATATAACACAACAAAATGTCCTATTCCATCATAAATCATATATAAAATACATGGACACTTCACTTCTCTAACAATATCTTCTAAAGTGGCTTCATAGGCTTTGGCTTCAATCTGATAACTTTTTAAACATTCAATCATACCTCTTATAGAGATTCCATTTTGATTTAATCTGGCTTTTTTCTTTATATTTTTGATTTCATCATAAAAATGATAATATTTTAAAATCATATCAATACAATAAGCTCCACACGACTTTTCTTCATCTTGTAATTCAATTGGATATTTATGCATAGAAAAACCCCCTTACTTCTATATACGCAAAAAGTAAGGGGTTTTTCTTTTTTTTATGATCATTTTTTTAAAATTTTTTTCAATTTCTCAATAAATTCATCAACATGTTGTGGAGTGATAATCAGTGGCGGTAACATACGAATCACATTGCTGCCAGCTGTTACAACAATAACACCATCATTTAACAATGCTTTCACAACACTTTTCGCTTCTTGATTCAATACTAATCCTTGCATCAAACCAAGTCCACGACGTTCTATCACGCAATCAAACTGATCAACAACTTCATCTAAACGTTGAATGAGATACTGTGAAACTTCCTGAACATGTGGTAGAATCTGATCTTTTTCTAAGATATCAAAAACTGTTTTGACTGCCATACAAGCAAATGGATTACCACCATATGTACTTCCATGATCTCCTGGTTCCATAGCTTGTGCCCATTTTTTATTAGCCACAAACGCACCAACTGGGATTCCACAGCCAATTCCTTTTGCCAGACACACGATATCAGGTAAAATATCATATTGGAAATAAGTCATGATTGTTCCTGTTCGCCCCATACCACATTGAACTTCATCTAAAATCAGACAAATATCATGTTCATTACATAAAGCTCTTAATTCTTGCATGAAGGCTTTATCACAAGGATAAACACCACCTTCACCTTGAACAGGTTCCACAATAATAGCTGCAGTACGTTCATTAATGAGACTTTTGACACTTTCGATATCATTTAATGTGGCATAACAGACACCATCAATGAGTGGTCCAAAGGCTTTTTGATAAGCTGGATTCCCTGTTAATTTGACAGAACCTGTTGAACGTCCATGAAAAGAATGATGAAATGATATAATCTCACTATCTGCTTTACCATGTTTTAAATAATAATATTTTCTAGCCAGTTTTAAAGCGCCTTCTGTTGCTTCTGTTCCTGAATTACAGAAAAAGACGGCTTCTAACTGTGTTGCTTTTTTAACAGCTTCAGCTGCCTCTATAGCAATTGGTGTATAAAAATAATTTGATACATGTGTTAATGTTGCCATCTGTTTTTGCATAGCTTCAACATAGGCAGGATAATGATATCCTAATGAATTGACCCCAATACCTGCATAAAAATCTAAATATCGACGTCCATTTGTATCATATAAATAAACACCTTCACCTTTTTCTAAAACAACATCATAACGACCATAAGCTTTTAAAAAAGCATTTTCCCCTCTTGTATACCAATCTTCCACAATTTATACCCCCTTTATATTTCTAGCCAATTTCTCATATAAATCAACTGCCGTTTCTAAAACTTCTTCATGAAAATTAAACGTTTCCGTATGTAATCCACTTTGATATTCCTGACATTTTGTACCTACAAAAAAGAATACCCCAGGAATTGCTTTTTGATAAAAAGCAAAGTCTTCAGCTAACATCAATGGTTCATCCAATTCAATATATGTCGATGGATCCACACATGCTTTCAATTGTTGATACAATGATTGATGATTCATCACTGGTGGATACATAGGTGGACAACTCCATTCAATCTGACAGTTATAACTTTTCATTAAACCATCATGAATAGCTTGTATTTCCTGTGTCATTTTATGAAAAAGAGATTCATCATAACAGCGTAATGTTCCATGCATACAAGTTTGTGTAGCGACACTATTACGTGCTGTTCCACCATGTATTTCCCCAATATTGAAAATAACTGGTGAAAACGGTGAAATATGTCTGGAAATCATTGTCTGATATTGCATATAGGCATGGTTAGCAATCATGATACTGTCAATACCTTCCTGCGGTAATCCTGCATGTGCTCCTTGTCCATGAATGGTCACATCCATTTCACCACACATAGCCATTAACGGTCCACTTTTACAGGCAATTTTGCCTTCCTCAATCATTGGCATTAAATGCATTCCAAAAATAGCTTTCACATGATATTTTTCTAAGACACCCGATTCTACAACCAGACGTGCTGCGCCTGGTGATTCTTCAGCAGGCTGAAACAACAAAAGAATATTATAGTTCAATGGTTCTTTGATTTCTTTTAAACGTTTCGCAAAACCTAATAAGGCACTCATATGTCCATCATGACCACAGGCATGCATACAGCCTGGATGTTTTGAAACATAATCCACCTGATTTTTTTCATGAATAGGCAAACCATCAATATCACTACGAAAAGCCAAAGTTGACTGACAACCATAATCAATATAAACAAGCGTTCCTGTTTCGATAATACTTTCCCAATGATATCCCATCTGTTCTAATTCATGACGTAAATACTCTGCCGTCTGATATTCTTTTAAACCTAATTCGGGAATCTGATGTAAATCTCTTCTCCAGCGTTTGACATCTTCCATAATCTCACCTTAAATTTTTCTTAAATCATCCATTAACTGTGTCTTTTCTTTTGTTTCATCTGTTTTTTCTTCTTTAATGATACGTGCTGGATTTCCTGCAACAACAGCTCCAGCTGGCACATCATTCAAGACAATACTTCCAGCTCCAACAACAGCACCTTTACCAATACGAACACCTTCTACAACAACTGCATTCGCACCAATTAAAACATCATCTTCCAAAACAACGGGTTTGGCACTAGGTGGTTCAATAACTCCTGCTAAGACTGCTCCAGCTCCAACATGACAGTGTTTTCCAACTTCAGCACGACCACCTAAGACAGCTCCCATGTCAATCATTGAACCTTCACCAATTTTAGCACCAATATTAATGACAGCCCCCATCATAATCACGGCATTATCTTCAATTGTCACATTTTCACGAATAAATGCTCCAGGTTCAATACGTGCATTAATATTTCGCATATCTAACATAGGTATAGCACTATTACGACGATCTTGTTCTAAATAAGTTTCTGTAATTTGATCTTGATGAGCTTCTAAATATTTTTGAACATTATCCAAATCACCAATCAAAACACGACTTGTTTCTGTTCCAAATACTTTGATAGAGTCATCTATTGGTAAATCATGTCCATTAACATAAACCTTTACAGGTGTCTGTTTCTTTGCATCTCTAATATATTGAATAATTTCTTGTGCTGTACTATACATTCTTAAAATCCTCCTCATTCATTATTCCTTCAAAAACTGTTCTGGCTGGTCCTTCCATGAAAATATGTCCGTCCTGATATTGAATATTTAAAATACCACCTAAAAGTTCCACATCAACCTGTGAGTCACATAATCCATTGACATAGCTGGCATACATGACGGCACAGGCTCCCGTTCCACAGGCCATTGTTTCTCCCGATCCTCTTTCCCAGACACGCATCTTTAAATGCTGGCGATCAATCACCTGAACAAACTCAGTATTGACTGATTCAGGAAACATTTCATTTTTTTCAAAATATGGACCTATCTTTTCAATTTCAAAATCAAGCTGATCAACATATGTTACAACATGGGGATTCCCCATAGAAACAGCTGTACAACGATAAATATGATGATTGATGTTTAAAGGTTCATCAACCATTTGTTCCTTATTAAAAAGACAAGGTATATCCTGCGTATTCAAAGACGGTTGACCCATGTCTACTTTGACTGACTGCACTGTTCCATTTTCAACATGTAACCAGACTCTTTTGACCCCAGCCAATGTTTCAATTTCCAAATAAGTTTGATCTGTTAAATGATGATCATAAACGAATTTAGCAAAACAGCGAATCCCATTCCCACACATCTTTCCTTCACTACCATCACGATTAAACATACGCATGAAAAAATCATATTTTTGTGAAGGTAAAATCACAATCATACCATCACTACCAATACCAAAATGACGATCACTGATGCGGGTAATAAACTCAGGTGTCATATCCACTTTTTGATGGATTCCATCTACATAAATATAATCATTTCCTAGTCCTTCCATCTTTGTAAATTTTAGCATTTTTTCACCTCTATCTTTTTGAAATATATTAACATTTTTTTGATATAATGAAAAGTCTTTTGAAATATTTGCATATATTAAAAATAAGGTGAGTCTATGAAATATATGTTTAAAAAAATCAATCAAACGATTTCTATTTTATTAATTGCTTTATTACTCATGATTATCTATTATCATAGTGTATATTAAAAATAACGGCTTAGCCGTTATTTTCATCTGTATGATCTTGTGGTTGTTTTTGATCTTGTTCTATTATCTGTTCTTGTTGAATTGTTTCTGTTTGCGTATCTGGCGTAGACTCTACAGATTCATCTAATTGAGAATCTATATTGTCTTCTATCAATGTTTGTTTTGTTTTCTTTTTATTTTTTAAAACAAACACAACAATTCCAATAATAACTAATGCCCCAATTCCAATAAAAATAAATGTCATATCCATACCAGCTGATTTTGGTGATGAAATTACGATTTCATTTGTTGCATGAGACTGGCTTACTAATTCTAAAAGATCAATTTTCACATTTTGTCCATCAACAGTTCCTACATTAGATGTTGCTTTCCCTGGCATTTTGACATTAATAACCATTTCTAAACCTAATGCTTTCATCTTATCTACAGAGTAATCTGCTGATTGTAATAATTGAGAATCCATTTGTTGACTGAGATCTTCCATTGGTAATTTAAGAACTATACAATCCTTACCATCAATGGTTTCTTCAGTAATGTTCACTCCCATTTCATCTGCTGTTGAAGCTAACCCTTCCATACGTACACCAACCCAATTTGATGCATTGATTGTTTCTTCAATTGATGTCACTTTGACATTTTTTGTTTCTTCTGAAGATAACATCTGTTCTTTCATTTGTTCAACAAATTCTTCTTTTGTCATTTGCGAAGCTGTCAAAGCACTTTCTTCCATCAAAAAGTCCATAGATGTATTGACACTTTTATCAGCATTGACTTCAAGATTGATTGTCATTTTCATACATCCTGTTAATAAGAAAACAGCTAATAACAACGACAACGTTTTTAATAGTTTTTTCATAGATATTCTCCTTCCCTATTTTCATTGTAACATAATCCAACAAAATATGGGATTTTTTATCATGACATTTTCAAATTCATTTTTATATGTTTCCAAAATGAATGAATTCAATAGAATGCTCTTGTATAAATGCCATAACTCTTGGATCCATTAATGTTGCTAATTCTTTTGCCCTTTGGATATTATAACTGCTTAATTCTAATAAAGTTTGATCAACATATGCTGGATGCAAAGCAAATTCAACACTTTCTCTTTGTTCTTTTAAACTTCGATTCAATAATTCCAGTAACATTTCTACAGTCCCATGATCATAAAAATCTGGAATATGGCATGGTGCATAACGAATACCATTTTGTGCTAAAATAGCTTCTATTTCCTGTGTTTGAGCACGCATTGGTAAATTGTATTTTTGAGCCAGTTTCATAGCTGCCTTTAATTGTTTAGGTGTTGTACAAACATGAAAATCAATATGATCAGGATGTAAACCCGTTGCTAAAAACTTATCCATTTGAGCCTGATATTCCAAATCAAGTTCACTTTGATCACTCTTTTCAATGATTTGTGGATCACGATAAAAATGATCATTTTCATCAGTTAATGTCTTTAATCCTTTCACAATTGAATATTGCACTGTTGTAACGAGGTGAATCCCCACATGTAATAAATCAGGATATTGTTTCATCAACGAAACAGCATGATCAAAACCAGGCATATTGACCATTAAACTTGTTGAAGTCAAAATCCCCTGTTGAAATCCTTCTAAAATAGCTAAATTAACACCTTTTGAAAAACCAAAATCATCTGCATTCATAATTACTTTCATTATAAGTCCCTCCATCTTTTATATATATTTTATCACAACATAAAGACAATCACTATCTGCTTATATCATATCACACGTAATTTTGACAGAATGATAAAAAAATGATTTTTGATATATGACTTATATATGTTATAATGTTCACCAACACATGAGTAAAGGAGAATATAAATGCGATTGTCTGAATTTTTAAGATTAGCAATTCCTTCAGTTGGAGTAGCCTGCTTTATTGTAGGTATTCTGGCTATTGTTTATTTGATTTATATCTTCAAATCAAAAAAATATCAACAAACACCGCTAGATATCAAAAAACTTATTTATAGAGGATTATTGATAGGCTATATTTTAGTTGTCATAATAGCAACGCTAGGTCGTCCAAGCTATTCTTTTGATATGAAAGCCAGCACTGAATTATTTAGCTCATATAGACTCGCTATAAATCATTTTGATATGCGTGAATGGCGTAATATCATTTTAAATATATGTATGTTTATACCTTTAGGATTCTTATTACCGCTTGTATCTTCAAAAATGAAGCATTGGTGGATGACTTACATAGCTGGAATCCTTTTGACACTGTGTATTGAACTTACACAATTGTTAACCAATCGTGGTATATTTGAAATAGATGATATTTTGAATAATGCTTTAGGATGTATGATAGGTTTTGGACTCTATTCTCTAGGACGTTACATCTATCAAAAATATAAAAAGCATCAAGCAAATATGATACATACACTTCTGACTCAAATACCTCTCCTATTAACAATCATTGCTTTCTCTACTATATTTATTTCCTATTCTAAACAGGAATTAGGTAATCTGCAACAAAACTATTATAAAACTGTTGATATGTCACATATTGAAGTGACTAGTCTTGTTCCATTATCTGATGAGCCATCTTTGCAAGATGTTTATAAAACCAAACAGTATACACAAGATGAATGTTATGATATCATTCAACCTTTTTTCAACAAGTATGGATTAACTATTGATGATACTCAAACAGATATCTATGATGAAACTATTTATTTCTATTCTCAAAACAGAGAAATCCTAGCCAATATTGATTATAGTGGTGGAACTTTCCATCTTTGGTATACCAATGAATCAGATACACCACGTGACAATTTAACTGAACAAGAAGTTAAAGACATTATTCAAAAAGAAGGCATCCAAATTCCTCAACAAGCTACTTTTACATCATTAGATGATGGACAGTACATATTTGAAGTTCAGGATATCGTTGATCATCAATACCTCAATGGCTCTATTTCTTGTCAAATCAATGAAAATAAAATGCTTATCTCTTTAGATTATGATTTAAAAACCTATGATTCTTATAAACAATTTCCAATCATTTCTCAACAACAGGCTTTTGAACTTATAAAAGATGGGAAATTCAATCAGGATTGGATGATGAGTTTGGATCAGGAAATCATTATCCATTCTGCGAACCTCATCTATGTTGAAGATTCTAAAGGTTTCTATCAGCCAGTCTATTTATTTGGAATAGAAAACGATCAAATCATCTATATTCCTGCTATTCAATCATAACGCAAAAAAATGATGAATTCTTCATTAAGATATGATCCCTATATAAAGAAGACATCATTTATATATCACGATTACATATTTCAAACTATTTAACAAACTCTCATTTCTTATATAACTATCAAATTTTTAACGAGATTCTCACTTATAACACTTCTTATTTTCATACTCAAATAAAATAATTTTGAAAAAATAAAAAAATAACTTTACAAATGCTTTAAAATCTTATATACTTGTATTTGCCTGATTGAGGTATACAAGATCTGGCGGTCGTGGCGAAGTGGTTAACGCACCGGATTGTGGCTCCGGCATTTCGTGGGTTCGATTCCCATCGACCGCCCCAGAGTATGCGGGTGTAGTTCAATGGTAGAACTTCAGCCTTCCAAGCTGACTACGTGGGTTCGATTCCCATCACCCGCTCCATATGTAAAGTTAAACTCCTTATGAAAATAGGGAGTTTTTTATTTTTATGATAATCAATCTTATTTCATTGTTTTTTTAGATTTCTTGATGTTAACACACTTTTTTATATAATCACGTATAAAAAGAATACTGGAAAATGTCCAAATTCATTATCTTACAGAATGAAATAGATATCCATGGATTGAAGTGTTTATCACTGAGGATATACCAATATTTTATACTTTGAAATAATACCAAAAATATAAAAAGTATACCTCAGTATAAAAAATAATACCAAGATATACTTTTAAAACAACTTAAATACACTGTTTGTATCATTATATGATTTCATTTTTTATGCTGTATCCTGTATCAAAAACAAGCTCTTTATATTTAAAGAATAAATAATCAACAAACTATCCTGCTCACGTTGTATGTATTTCCAGCAATAAGTTGAATTGAAATCAATTTTTTGTTTATCTGGAATACCACAATCGTTCATCAAATTAATAACAGATTTTTCCAATTCATTATTTTGAGTATAATCACAATCAGTTAATAGACTTGTATCATTCTCTAATAATTGATATCTAGAATATCTTATGCCTTCTCCATGAAAGGAATCTTGATTATTCCATTTATAGACACATTTTGTCTTTGATGGCAATTTAATATTCCAAAAACTCTCATACATTTGTATTTCATTATTCAATGATATATTTTGCATAATCATCATAAATACAAGTATTATAGATACTATTATAAAAACAAATATCACCATTCTTTTTGACTTCATCAATATCTTTTCACCTCTAAAAAGATTCAGTTTATCAACTATGATTATACTATAGCCATGTTATTCCTATCTTTCTAATATAGTTAAGTTAAAATTAATTTTATATAAACTTCTATTTTAACTATTGATTTATTAAAGAAAATTATATATGCTTTATTTAAGATTGAGGTGATAAAGATGAAAGAACATCATTACATTGTATTTGGTCTATGCTTTTTTATATTCATGTTAGGGAAACTTCTCATCACTTTTATTCCTGGAAACGAAATAGCCAATGCCATTTTATTTTCAACAGCTGTTATTGTAGCCACCATGTATTATTTTCATAGAAAAGACCTTGATTAATCATGATATTTTATATGTTATCAAAACATAATTCATATCACATAAACTATAAATTCCAATAATCAAAACAACATAAAAAGTATATCTTTATAAATAGAGATATACTTTTATTGTGCTTTCATATCCAGAAATACTTATAACTTTATTTTCACTTATTATAAAACATATTTCATATAACTATGACATAAAAATACTATTCACACATCAATCCTCTCATAACCTTATTTATTTCAAGATTCATCTTTCTTATAATTAACTATCATAGCACAATGATCTGTAAAAGCTAATGTTCTCATATCAATAATGATATCTATCAAATGAATATCTGCTTTTGCTAATACATAATCTATATGTGTATTGCCTACAAATGTTCTATAGAAGTCACCTTGATGTGCCTTTTTCTTTTCACCTTTATAATCAATATAATAAGCTTTTTCTTCTTTTAAACCTTTTTCCCATAAATCAGAATATTCTTTTTCATTTATTAAATTGTCTATCACTTTCCAATTTTTAATCTGTGAATATTTTCTATGTGCATTAAAATCACCACATATAATATCGCAGTCACTTTCTTGAATGATTGACAATAAAGAATCTATATCATCTTGTAAAGGCAAATGTAGACCGAATATAGACCAATCATCATTTTTTATTTTCACAAAACGATTATTATAATGAAAATGATCTATATTTACTTTTTGCCATGTATCGTCCTTACAAAGAGCAACTGTTAAATAAATTGTTTTTTTAATATTTTCAATTTCCTGATATAAATTAGGTGATATCTTATGTGTATAACATGTAACCTCATCAGCCAAAGATGATCTTACTTCCTGTAAAATCACAACATCTGCCTGATACTCTTTTAAAAACTCATTGAGACTTCCATCTATCAGATATCGAAACATATTCATATTTAATGTTATTATTTTCATATTTTATCACCCTAATATCATTATACAATAAATTAAAAAGAAATATCTCTAATATCATAAAATTCAATTC
>ERZ1643251.1701-NODE-1701-length-24416-cov-7.212594_pt1 | contig 24416 bp, 25 predicted proteins | sample MGYA00579261_ERZ1643251 | MGnify/ENA primary metagenome ERZ1643251 (study PRJEB29033, sample SAMEA4952267) | chicken gut metagenome | biome: Broiler Chicken; feature: Gastrointestinal Tract; material: Caecum | place: Ireland | collected 2018 | study: Broiler... | reverse complement strand
TATCAACATTTTCTGATTTTTTCTTGTCAACTATTTTTTTCACCGAAACTCAAATAAAGTCCATTTTTTCTTTATTTATGAATAATTTTAGGTATTTTCACTTGTTTTTTGTATATCTAAATTAAACCGATAATGTCCTACTATCTTCTTGCGAGTTAAGCCATCTTCTTCATATTTGTGATGTCCATCATGATGAATTATGTAACTAATACCATCTTCATTGCGTTTATCACTTACTATACCAATATGATCTTCATAAACGACAATATCTCCACCTTGCCAAGCCGAAATATCTTTAGCATCAGTTGTAAGTTTCTCGGTATATTTATCTAAAAATACTTTAATGTTTCTTACTCTTCTAAAATCGATATTAGTGTCTTGGATATCTATATCGTAATCTTCCTTATTATTTCTTATATCTTCATCAATTAATGTTTTAAAGTCATATCCGGCTTCTTGTAAAGCATACCAAATCACATCAGTGCAAACATAGTAACCATCATCAGGATAACCACCACTGTAATATGCACTTTTATATTTAGGTTCTTGACCCACAAATTCTCTAGCCCCGTTTAATATATCAGTGTAATCATCTACACCATCACCATCAGTATCATTTTCGCTTTTAATAAATTCAATATCAAAATCTGAATCATTAAATATTTTGCTAGGTAAATAATTAAAATGGTCAAGTGCAATAAAGACTAATACCAATATCAAAATTAATACAATTACATTACCAAATCTTAAAAATTTTTCCATGTTTCAGTCCTTCATTCTAACAATAAACTTTTGAGCTAAACTACCATTATCACGTTTTTTTACATAGATAAAACCAATTATACAATAAACAGTTGCTCCAATAAAGTTTACAAATAAATCCCCCATTGTATCAACAATACCAATATCTAAATAACCATCATCAATAACATAAGTATTTTCTGAAGTTATTATATTAGTTTCTAGAATATCTTCAACTTTTATAGGGACATTTTTTCCTTCTGGATTCAAAGAAACAGAATAAATATTCTCAACAATTTTGTCTTTTTGCATATCAGTGTGAAAATACTTATCAGCACCATATTCAAAAAATTCCCATAAAACTCCAATTGTCATTGAGAAACAGAATCCCACAATAGCAACAAATAATGGAGATAAATTAAGATGAAATTTTTCATAACGATTTAAGATATCAATTAAAGAAAAACCGATTGCAGCACATAGGAAGCCATTTATGGTATGTAAAATTGTATCCCAATTAGAAAATACACTATAAAAATTTTGAATTTCTCCAAGTATTTCTGCCGAAAAAATAAAAAGTAAAATTATTATTTCTAATGTTTCAGGCAAATCTAATTTAAAACGCGATTCAATAAAACTTGGAATTAAAAATAAGATTAAAGTTAAAACACATAAAAAGGCATTTTCATAATTACCATGTAGTAATTGTAACACTAATGTTATTAACACTAGTAATCGTAAAAACATATACAGGGCAAAGGCTTTTTTATGAGTCTTTATTTGTTCCTTTAAGCGATCAACTAAACGGTCTTTGGATTTTTTCTTTTTCATATCAATACCACCTTATATAAAGTATAGCAAATGATTAGAATTTTACCAAGTATATTTTAATTATTATTATTTACTAAGTTATTTGTATAAGGGTCCAAGGGCAAAAAAAATACACCAAGATAGGTGTAATAAACTAAAAATGGTCGAGAAGACAGGATTTGAACCTGCAACCCCTTGGTCCCAAACCAAGTGCACTACCAAGTTGTGCTACTTCTCGTTTGTAAAAATAAATGGTACGCCCAAAGGGATTCGAACCCCCAACCTCTAGATCCGTAGTCTAGCGCTCTATCCAGTTGAGCTATGGGCGCAGAATTTCCCAATGCATTATCATTATATTACAAATATATGAAAAATGCAACTACTTTTGCTAAAAAACTGGATAGAGCAAGTAGCGCAACAGTAGTACACTTGGCTATTCTATAAGCCTAGTCTTTAAATACTGGTTCATATATTTCTTTTAAATCACTTTCTAAAATAGCAAAATCTATACCATGATTATGAATCTCCCCTATTCTAGGGCCACTTAAAAAGGTTCCTATTTTAAAACGGATGGTTATAATACCATTTTCAATTGCTTTTAAAAACTTTAAAAAATCAATATTTTTATAAAAATTAATCCGATAATACCAATAATACTCTATATTATTTTTTCTTTTGGTACAGCATTTAACCAATGCCAGCTTTTTTAATTTTAAATTAATTCTTTCCTCAAGAAGTTCAAAAGTCCAATATATTTCATCTGAAATTAGTTTATAGGATTTATCAAATATCAACAGAACAACTCGTTTATTTTTCCAATCAACAAATATTTGAAAATAATATCCATTATAACGATGCTTTACTAATGAAGATAATTCTGTAGTAAATCTTTTTTTATCTACTCCATAAGTTTCAACTAAGCCTTTTAAAGCATATAGATACATACTATCTGGATTAGCAGAAAATAGTGTTATTTTTGATTTACTATATCCTTTCTTAGTTTTAATTTCAATTCCTTTATAATCTGGCAAAAATAATTCATCTTGTTCTTTACCTAGCATCTTTTCAAAAGTTATTCCTGCAGAACTACTCCGATTATTCCAACTTTTAATATAACCCATTTTTTTAATTTCTTTAAATTTAAGATATAAATCTAACATAGATTTATCCACCAAAACCACCTCAAAGACATAATAACATATGAAAAATAAAAAAATTGTCAAAAAAAGACATATTGCTTAAATTTTATACACCAATAGCAATATGTTTCTTTTTTAATAGATATTTTCGAAGCCAATCTACTGGGAAGACTGTCAAAGCTATAATGAAAACTAATACTAATTCTTTCAACTCCAAACCATATGTTCTAAATATTTCTCCACCATTATAAATGATATATAATTGAGCGACAAATATAAAAGTAAATATACCAACAAATACTTTATTTTTACTTAAATTAGCAAATATATTGATTCTAGAAGTTCTAGCATTAAAAGCGTTAAATATTCCCATAAATATGAACATTGCAAAATATGCTGTCATAAGATATTTATTGTTATCTCCCACTCTAATTAACGATTTAACTATTGGAAGTTTTAAAAATAGAATACAAATTATTGCACAATATAGTCCTGTCCAAATAATTTCACTATACATGTATCTATTCATTATTTTTGTATTTTTACTTTTTGGTGGTTCTTCCATATATTCTGGTAATGGTGGTTCAAAAGAAAATGCTATACCTGAGAATGTATCCATAATCATATTTAACCAAAGCATTTGCACAATAGTTATTGGAGTTGCAATACCAATTAATGAACCAACAATTGAAAGAATTAAAGCACAAGTATTAACTGTAAGTTGGTAAATTATAAATTTACGAATACTTTTAAAGATTGTTCGTCCATATAAAATGGCTTTGCTTATTGATAAAATATTATTATCAAGTATGACAATGTCTGCAGCTTCCTTGGCAACTTCAGTTCCACTTCCCATAGCAAATCCGACGTTGGCTTTCTTTAAAGCCGGAGCATCATTAACTCCATCACCAGTCATACCTACTACTAGTCCCATATTTTCTATAATATTAACTAGTCTACTTTTATCTTGTGGTAATGCTCTAGCAATAACTGCAATACTTGGAAGTCTTTTGGCAACTTCCTCATCACTTAACTTGGCTAAATCCCCACTACTTAAAACTAAGTTTCTATTTGGTGTGATAAGACCAACCTCTTTAGCAATTGACTCCGCTGTGTCTCTTGCATCCCCCGTAATCATGATTGGTTGTATTCCAGCACTTTTGATAATACGTATACCTTCAAATGCTTCTTTCCTTAATTCATCTTTAATATTGACAAAACCAATAAAAATCAAATTATTTATGTCTTTACCATAAGCAAATGTTAAAACACGACCAGCCTTTTTAGTATACATATCTATTCTTTTCTCTATAATACTTCTACTAGAAAGTTTACTAATACTACCAGAACTATTTAATATTTTACTACATTTAGGTAATATTACTTCACTAGCCCCTTTAATAAAAATAGTTCCATCAGTTAAAGTAATACTACTGTACTTTTTGGCACTATCAAAGGGCTCTTTTTTTAAAATGCTTTGTTTAACACTTGCATCACTACCAATAAAATCTAATAATGCTCTATCTGTTGAATTACCCCCGATGATATTACCCCCACTAAATACACTGGCATTATTATAAAAAAGCGAAGTATAAATAGTAGAATAAATTGGATATTTTCTAATACTTGATTTGTCTTTTAAACTTTTACCATCACCAGTAATAAACTCAGTTACTTTTAAAACACCTTTAGTAAGAGTTCCAGTTTTATCCGTTAATAACACATTTAGACTACCTGCAGTTTCAATTCCAACAAGTTTACGTACCAAAACATTATCCTTAAGCATCCGTTTCATATTACTCGATAATACAAGAGTAATCATCATCGGCAATCCTTCAGGTACTGCTACTACAATAATTGTCACTGAAAGAGTTAAAGCATAAAGGAGATGATCAAACATCACAGGAAAATCAATAATTGTTGCTTTTATTAAATCAATATCAAAATTATTTTCAACAACAATACTTGCAAAAAGATAGGAAATTGATGCTAGTATTGCTCCCACATAACCAATTTTACTGATTGTTTTAGCAAGTCCACGCAATTTTATCCTAAGAGGACTTTCAGGAATTTCTTCTTGTAATTCTTGCGATATTTTACCAAGAATTGTATTGTCTCCAACTAAAGTGATTTTGGCTTCTGCTTCTCCACTATATACTACAGAACCACGATAAACTTTATTATTATCTTGGACATTACCACCATAACAACTCGTCTTTTTCGCCTCTTTTGTTTCACCATTTAAGGCTGATTCATCTAAACTTAGATTACCTTTAATTAGATAGCCATCAGCTGGAACTTTATCGCCGCTACTTAGAATAACAATATCTCCGACGACTATTTCACCGATGGGGATTTCGATGATTATACCATTTCTTTTAACTCGAGCCTTAGTTTTACTTGATTCTTCTTGTAAACGATTAAAAGCCTGCTCAGAACCATACTCAGAAATAGTAGAAATGAATGAAGCAAGTAAAATGGCGATTAAAATACCAATAGTCTCATACCAGTCAAAGTTACGAAATAAAACTATTACTTTGATTGCTAGAGCCATAAGTAAAATCTTTATTATTGGGTCTCCGAGAGATTCAAGTAATAATTTTACAAACGTATTCTTTTTTACTTTAGTTATTTCATTTGTTCCATATTCTGCTCTTCTTTTTACTACTTCATTATCATTAAGTCCCATATGCTTGTCCTCCCAGAACAATTATATGAAACAAAATAAAAATCATGCCTATTCATAGCATCATATCTTCCCTGCTTAAATTTTTTATGATAAATATTCAAAAGAAAGGATTTTCGTAGTATAATTTAATTGTTGAATATGTGGAATGAATTTATTAAAAACAATTCAAAAATTACTTTTGTAGCAAATTATACTTTTAAAAATACATTGAAGATTTATTTAGAAAGTTGGTGGGACATTGAATTATAACGAAATGAAACAAGCAGTTTTGTTATTATCTAATGAGTGGGACTTAGGTAAAAATGCATCACACGCCGAAGGAAATATTTGTGCTTGGATATACTTATTTGATTGTTTAGCAGAAAGAGAGACTATTATTAAATATAAATAAGGCAAAAAATTAATTGGTTTCTGTGGATATTCTAAAAATAATTCCCATAAACATTTAATGAAAAAGAGTTTCTACAAATTTATTAAAAAAAGATTATATAAAAGCCCCAAAATTAAAAATTTAGAAGCATTAAAGCAATATGAAATTAATTATGATTATACTCCACCCAATTTACAAAATTATTTTGATGGGGAAGTTTCTATATTAATAGTAGATAAAGAATACCGCGGAAAAAACATTGGGAAAAAATTATTAACTGATACATTTGAACTTGCTAAAAAGGATAATATGAAGAATCTACAAATATTAACTGATGAATCATGTAATTATAAATTTTATGAAAAGTTGGGGTGCAAAAAAGTATTAGAAACAAAAATTAGAAATAAAAATACTAATCAAATTATTGAAATGGCATTTATATATGAAAAGAAATTATAAAATAAAGAGCAATTATGAAGTTAACTAGCAAAAGATGCCGAAAAATTATTAAAAGATGCCGAAAAATCTCAAAAAGATAATCATTGGATTAAACATTCCATCTGTGTGGGAAATACAACAGGAAAAAATTGCTGAGGCCTTAAACCTAGACATTGATTATGCTAAAACCCTAGGTTATATTCACGCTATTGGCAAAAAATTTAACTACCATAAAGATGGTGTATTCCCTCATATAATCCATGGTTATAACTTTATAAAAAAATTAGGTTATTATGAAGAGTATGCTGGCATTTGCCTGAAGCACTCATTTTTAAATAATGATATAGATTGTTTATCTAACGATAGAAACGAAACTAATCGCAATAATCCAAATTATGATTTTGTTAGTAGTTATATAAAGAAAGAGTATTCAATATATGATAAAACAATTAATTTGTGTGACTTAATGTGTACGGATAAAATTTTAACTGTCGATAAAAGAATGATGGATTTGTTATTACGTCATGGAGTTTATGCCAATACTCATTATCATATCCAAGAGACTTATAATTAAAATCCTTTATAGATCAAAAACTAGGATTTAATGTATATGATTTATTTCCCGAAATAAAGAATAATTTATAATAATGAAAAAGACTGTCATCTTAATTAACACAGCCCTAATCATTATTTTCTTTTAAATGAGTTAATACTTCCTTACTATCTTTTGCAAACAATGGCATTAATTGTTCTAATAAATCTATTTCGTTAGTATTTATCTCAGTTATATAAGTCATACCATTTTCATTTTCTATTTCAGCAAATTTTATGTCAGAATTATCATTTATATTTACTAAATATATATACTCACTTTCGTTATAAACAATTTTACTTACTACAACATATTCATTATTATTATCTAATGTTAATATATCACTACTATTAATATTCATCATAAAGACCTTCCTTCTGTATTTTCAAGTTCATTTATCTGATTTTTAGTGTATTTTATCGTTTTAACATTATCTATAATTTTTTGGATTGAACCAACAATTTTATAAATACTTAAACCACTTATTAATAAAGACCAAGCCGTTCCACCCGCTTTTAAATCGAAAAGAAATTTTGATTGTAAAGTTAGTTTCTCTCCATTAAAAAATTCATTTATAACCTCTTGTCCTAAAAAAACTGCTCCAATGGCTCCAGCACCTGCAATTAAACTACACAAAGCAACAGTTCCTATTTCTTTTCTCAACATTTTTTTAGATGATTCAACTTTAGTAACTAAATATCTTTTTCTGTTATCTTCCATAATTAAACACTCCTTATAAATATTTTAGCAAATAATAAAATATCCATCAATAGCAATATACCATTTTTACATCATTATTTTAAAGCAAAATTCAAGTTAGCAAATTAAGAAAGATTATCTCAAGTCTTATGTGATAATCATATAAGTAATGTTGTTGATTATATTTATGCAAATTAAGTAAAACATAGCTTTCAACATCTTTATTATCAGTTTTTTCTATTTTTAAATTATTCATATTAACCTCATTATCTTTTTTTATGTATTATTGACATCAAATACTATTTCCAAATACTTTTTTATTTATCTTATCCGCAATTATATAAAGAATTAGTATCAAAACTATTAAAATAATTGCTAAATATTTAAATGATTCAACTCCCATGATAACACACTTTCTACAAACAAACCATGTAATTATTTGAAAAATACCCCTTATTATAAAATAAACTTTATTTATTAATATCCACTTTTTTCTATCATTTGAGGAATAAACGCTCATTATACTTCCCCAAATTGGGTCTCCCAAAGTTGAAGTAAAAGCCATAATTATATAAGATACTACTAAGCCTTGCCAAGATAGTGTTATTGATGCAATTAAAAGACACAATATATCAAAACAAGCAATTATTGTTTCTGTTAATAACAATTTACCCTTTTCTTTAATTTTTGCAAGTAATGAACCAGATATCAAACATAATAATATTATTTCTAGAATAGTATAAATAGATTCCAAATAACCAATTTTATTACTTATAAGTGGAGCCAGTTCAGTAAATCCTCCAAGACCCAGACACCAAAAACCTACTAGAATTGCATAAAGCGATGTTGTTAAAACAAGATTCTTTTTGCTTTTTTCATCTATTACTTCATCGTTATCCACAGGTTCCATAATATCTTCATTAGGAACTCTTTTTAAGAATAAACTGCAAATAATTCCTATAACAGTTAAAACTACAAGACCTATAAAATATAATAAGGGGTTTATATCATAAATAAATTGACTAATTAATAATCCTAATGTGCTACCAATTATTGCAGATCTTTCTTCTTCAATAAAACAATATGGTTCATATTCCTTGTTTTGGGTATTTAATTTAGTCAATGTAGAATTTCTTATTCCTGATAAAAATCCAGATATAATTGTAAAAAAATATATTGTAAAAACACTTCGGCATTGTGATATTATTACCCCCAACACTAAAGTAGATAGTAAATGAAATATATGATAATTTTTGAAATCAACCTTTAAGGCAAATTTAGCTATGAAATTGAAGCCCCTTGAAATAAGCCGAGAAAACTCTAAAACAATAGGAATAGATACTGCCACCCAAGGAGTCACACCTTGATTTAATAAATAAATTACAATTATTCTAATAAAATAATATCTTGTAAAATAATCTATAATGCAACTCCACCTTATTAAATTAAGGTAATCTTTTTTAGTTGCCATCATTTAATTCCTTTACAAATATAACATTTGTACACTTACAAGGCTTACATCTACATTCTTTACACCAATCACTAGGATATTTGTACCCCCAATACTCTTTAATTCTAAGGATTTCCTTAAATCCATATTTTTTCATTATATTTTCAATATTCATTTTATTATTTGCTAGTACTCCTTCACAAATAATATTTGCTAATTTATGATTTCTAGCATAATCAATAAAACAATCTATAAACATTGACCCAATATGCTGATGTTGATACTTAGGTACTATAACAATTACTTGGATATAAAAAGCATCCCCAATTATTTTGCCATAACCAATCCCTACTATTTTTTCATCTAATTGGGCTAATTTAATGTGCGTATATTCCGTTATTTCATCTCTTATATCTCCAGCACACCAACGTCCCCATTGACCCGCTTCAATTTTATTTATTACATCTGCATATTCTTTTTTATAATCAATTAATTCTATCTTTTCCACAAATACCACCGTCTATTAATAATAAAATATCATACCAAGTATATACCCGGTATATATTTTTCCCGCTACACTTTTCATTATATCCAGCATGATAACAAATTACAGGGATAATCTCAGATATTTTATTTATGTTATCTACTTTATCTTCAATCATTATATCTATTTTATTTTGAATACATACATCCAATTTATCTTCTGAAGAAAATATTAATTTATCATAATAAACATCATTTTTATCTAACCAATTCTTAACAATATTATCATTTTCTTCTTTTGCCATTGTATCACTAGAATTAAAAAGAAAACTTCCTCTAGCAGTAATTATATATATTTCATTTTCTCTTTTCTTTAATTCTTTTATAACTTCAGAAGCAAATCTTCTAATATCGATATTAATAGAATACTCTTTAAAGTACTTCATCCAAAACAAATCATCGCATTCTTTAGAACTATCAAATATTTCATAAGTTTCATACCCTTTATAATTGATTATTCCTTTATGATAATTATCATAATAAAATTTACTTCCATAATCTAATTGCCAACTTTCAATATCTGTTAACACCCCATCAATATCAATACCAATTCTCATAACTTCACCAAACTTCTAAATTATATTATTTAATATATCTTTTATTAAATCACTAACACTATTATATTCCTTAATTGCTACTTTTTTCAATTCTTTTTGCGCATTCTTTATAGCATATCCTTTATAATCTCTAACCATATAAATATCGCTATCCCCGTCTCCGATAGTATATATATTTTCTAAATCGAATTTTAAATAATTAGATAATAACTTTATTGAATTTGCTTTATCTGTATCTTTAGAAATTGTTTCTAACATATATTTAGAAACCATATAAGCATTGATATCCTTATATTTAAAATTCAATTTATCACTAATATTTTTTACATTTACACCATTTTGATAAGTAATTGCTATTTTAGTTAAATTAGGATAATCAAAATCTACTCTACTTTGTAACTCACTGCAACAAAAATAATTTTCTGCTCTTTCTAACTCTAAATCATTTTTAATTTTTTCTTTAATTTCATTTTTTATAGAAAAATTATTTAGAACATTGCCTTTATTATCTATAATAGTTGCTCCGTGATTGATTAATGCATAATCGTATTCTAAATTATACATATTAACTTTCTTTTGCAAATCTAAATAACTTCTACCGGTAGCAATAACAAATATATTTCCCTTTTCTCTAAATTCTCTTACAGCATTAATGTTTTCTATAATATCCTTATCATTTAGATAAAAAGTTTGATCATAATCACTTACAAGCATTTTGGGTTTCATCCATACCACTTCCCTCATAAAAATAGTAGCATAGAAAAAGAAAGAAAGCAATTACTTGCTTTCAGGGTGAATTCTTTTACGCATTTGTTCATCAATTTTAATACAATGATTTATTTGATTGACCATTTCTCTATAAACATCCACTTTATCAGTATAAAGACTTAAATCAATACGTCCTCTTACTTCACTTAATTGGTAGTTTCCATCTTCTAAATATTTAATAGGGATAGTAGTAAAATTAGGAACATCTCTGCTATATAATAAAGCCCCATTAGGACCAGCATAAAGAGCTATAAAATAGTCTTCTGTCTTTATAAAATCGGCATCTCCAGCAGCTGTTGGAACTAATCTATTAAAGGTTTTACCAATAAACTCACTTTTACCTATAAATTCATTCAAAGGCATATAAGATAGTTTTAATTTTTTTTCAGACATTTGATAAGGTTTTACTGGGAACCTAAAATCACCACAATAAACGTATTCAACAATACCATCTCTATTATCTAAAACCATAATTATACCATCAACATAATAAGATGGAATGCTCTTACTAACATAAATATTGCTATTGACAAAATATAAATTATTACCAAATAATTCTTGAAGTTTAGCAGAAGTTAAAGTATCCCAATCCAATTTAGTTAAGGCTATTAAAATATCTATTTGATGTACATTATCCAAAAATTCAATAATAAGTTTTAACATAGCTGTAGCATTAATAGCTTTTTCCTTATTTGATGATTCAGAAAAATCTAATTTTGTAATATACATTTGATAATTTTCAATAATAATATTTAAAATATCACTTATACTTGCTGGAATAAATTGTAAATTTTCTTTTAACTCTTCCTCAACTGAATATGTATCCATTTCTTCAGGTTTAACCATAAAAAAATCCCACCTTTTGATGAGATTTATTTTATCATTATCATATATGACTGTCAATTTCTAATTTTACTCTCTTTAGTTAAAAAGTGCTTTAATCCTCTAAAACCTTTTTTATGAATATCAAATTCTTTAACAAGACTTTTATCTTTTATATTATTTTTCTTTAAATATGCTTCAAGCATATCTTCAGTTATGTCATTAAATTCGATTATATCAGTAAATCTAGCCACAAATTCTTTACTAAAATCATTTGTATATGTATTGCTACTTTCCATGAATCCTATTTTTTTAGTTCCCTTAACATTGCTAGTCATAAAAATCATCGTATTTTTAAAATCGATTTTTTCGCCCTTAGCATTAGTTACAAATCCTTCATCTAAAATTTGTAAGAACAAATTCATAACACTCGGAGAAGCCTTCTCTAACTCATCAACTAATATACAGGTAAATGGCTCCATTTTAATAGAATCAAATATAGCCCCATCATCATATCCAACATAACCGGCACTTGAGCCCACCAAACGATTGATAGTAATATCTTGATTATACTCACTCATATCAAGCCTTAGTAAATTAATATTTAAAAATTTACTAATCAATTTGACAGTTTCAGTTTTACCTACCCCAGTAGAACCGGTAAGTAACAAAGATAAAGGTTTGTCTTCATCAAAATTTATCATATTTTTAATAATCTTTTTTATAGCTTCATCTTGCCCAATTAAATTATTTAGTAAAAAATTCTCTAATTCTTTATACTTATTTTTTTTATTAATAATAGGAATATTACATTTTCTACTAATAAGATTTAAAATATCTTGTTCCGTAATTTTAATAGTTTGTTTCATTTTTTTATTTAAAATTTTATCAATTTTAACCTCTTCATTGTGATATTCTAAAGCCCTTACAAAATCATTCTTTTTAACCATTTCTTCTTTCAATTTTATAATTTCTTCTTTTTTATATTTATAAGAATCTATTATATTACTAGTCTTATTTGATACCTCTTTCATAGCACAAACGGAATCGAGAATATCTATTGACTTATCTGGATTACGCCGATCACTTATATATCTATTCGTAAGATGTACAATATCTGAGATGTTTTTTGAGGTTATTTTAATATTATAATGTTTCTCAAAACTAGGTTTAATTTTATTTAATATTTCTTCTGTTTCTAATATGCTTGGTTCACATATTTTAATTAATTCAAATCTTCTATTTAATGCTTTATCCTTTAAAATAAATTTATTATATTCATGTGTCGTAGTAGCCCCAATTATTTTTACTTTACCTCTTGCTAAGTAAGGTTTTAAAATATCACTAGCATTAATCGCTCCTTCTGCTCCACCAGCATTAACCATAGTATGAATTTCATCAATAAATAAAATTATATTGGGATTGCTTTCTAATTCTTTAATGACTTTAGTTAATTTTTCTTCAAATTCTCCCCGATATTTAGTTCCAGCAACTAAAGACCCCATCTCTAACATAATTATTCTTTTATTTTGTAAAGACTTTGGAACTTCTTTTAAATTAATTCTTCTTACTAATTCTTCAACAATTGCTGTTTTACCTACACCAGCATCTCCTACTAAAAGAGGATTATTTTTATTTTTTCTAATTAATGTTTCAATTATTAAATTAAGTTCTTTATCTCTTCCTACTAAAATATCATCAGAATTAATTACATCACTTAAATCCTTGCCAATATTAAGTATCTCTAACTTTTGATTTGTCTTATGTTCTCTTTCATTTAATTCATCATACATACTATCTAAATTAATATTCATTCCATACAAAAGCCTAATAGCAATTCCTTCTCCTTCTTCTAAAAGGGCTAAAAATAAATGCTTAGAATTTAATTCTTCTTTTCGTTCTTTGGCATCTTCCATAGCTAAATTAATTACTCTTTTTAAAAGTGGTGTATATAAAATATAAGTACTTTCTTTACTAGAAGATCCTACTACTAATAAGAGTTCCTTTTTAAAATTATCATAAGTTAAATTATATTTACTTGCTATTTCTTTAACATCTTTAGAATTTTTAAGTAAACTAAGTAATAAATGTTCACTACCAACATAGGGATGATGTAATACTTTCATCTCTTCTTCAGCATATTTAAAAATCTTACTAATGGTAAAACTATATTTATCAAACATAGAATCCTCCTTAATTAATTCTATGTTAATAATGTTTATCTATTTAAAAAATTATTCATTGCAACTTCATTACTTATTATTTTCATTGAAGCCGGATATAACTTTAGTATGTTTATTGCTAATTGATAATTAAAATTATAAAGAATTCGAAATATGTTTTCTAAATCATTATATAACATGTCATGATTAATAATTATTTGAAATGCTTGTTCATCTAGTATTGTCCCATCACTTTGATGTTTAGTATATCTAATTTTTAATTCTACATGCTCTAAAGGATATTTATTAGATAAAATACGCTCTTTGGCAAGCGTTGGGTCAATGGTTAAATTACTACTAAAATGAATTGTAGCTAGATTTTCTTTTTCTTTTCTAGTTCCCATAAATTCACTAGCAAACTTTTTATATTGAAAATCTTTTGTTGTTTCATCCCAAATAATTTTTAAAATATTTTTTAAAAAACCAAAATTTATATGCAAGTTTGGAGAATATAAACTTATTTCATCTGATTCTAAAGAAGTCATGCTCGGATTAAAATAAATTCTTGTTGTAGCATCTTTCAATAAAGTTTCTAAAGTATGTAAAGAAATATCATTTAATAAAGAAGTATCAAGCCCAATAGATGCGCAGAATTCTCCAACAGATAAATGTTTACTAATAAGATAATCAAAAATAGTTATTCCTTGGAAATTACATACATTATTAATTTTAGTAATTGTACTTTTTATATCACGAATAGCTTTCATAAGTTAATTATAACAAAAGAACAAAAGTCAAACAAGTTTGACTATCCTTGCATCACTACAAGGCATTTCTACTTCATAGGACTCTTTGAGTCCTCCATAGACCAACTTCGGATGGTCGCCACCCTACTATTTTTGTTCACCTATTTAGATTATAATCTATTTACATACATTTTTAAACCTTCAAACATTATATTTACACTTGCATTAACATCACGGTCATGTAATGAGCCACACTTAGAACATTCCCAACTTCTTATAGCTAAATCCTTTACTTCCTTATTTTGATATTCACACACTGAACATACTTGACTGCTTGGATAAAATCTATTTATGGTAAGTAACTTCTTATTTTGCCACTTACATTTGTACTCTAAGACTCGTTTTATTTCAGCAAGAGGAATATTAGTTAAGGATTTAGCTATTGAATGTAGTTGATACATACCTTTGATATTTAAATCTTCCATTACAATAATATCATTTTCTTTAATTATTTTGTTTGTTACATCATGTATTAAATGTTTGCGAATATTTTTAAGTTTCATATATGCTCTTTGGATTTTTAATTTTATTTTATATCTATTTTTACTTCCAGACTTACATCTTGATAAAGCTTTTTGTAACCCTTTTATTCTCTTCTTAACTTCTAATGAAGATAAGCTATTTTCTATTTTTTCGTTAAAACTAGTTATTATTATATCTTTTATGCCAAGGTCTAAGCCTACTATACTTCTTGGAGTAAATTCTGGTAATATCAATGGTTCTTCCACTAATACACTTACATAATATCTTCCAGCAACTCTTCTTATAACTGCACTTTTTATATTACCTATAAAATTTGTTTTATTTCTATATCCGCGAAACCTTACTCCTTTTAATTTCGGTAATGTTATTATTTTATTTTGAAAATCTATTTTTATGCTTTCATAGTTTCTATTTTTATATGTATTTTTAATATTGTTTGTTTTATAACTATTTCCTATATCTTTATTTTTAAATTTAGGAAATTCATTTTGCTTACTAAAAAATCTCGTATAAGCATCATCTAAGTTAAATAAAGATGCTCTTAAACTACAACTATCTACTTCACTAAGCCATGGATATTCTCTACATAATGTTGGTAATTTTTTTATTTGATCAAAACAAGATTTAGATTTACCTGTTGTCTTATAATCATTTATTTTCTCATCTAAAAAATGATTATACACAAATCTAGTACATCCAATAGTTTTATTAATTAATTCTTTTTGTTTATCTGTTGGATATAATCTTAAAATATATCCTCTTAATATTGTAAACATGACACTCACCCCCCGAATGATAAATTAACTATATCAAACAAATGTATGTGCGTCAAGTAGTTTTTCCAAAAAGTATGACTTTCCTATTGTATAAAAAAAAGAGTTCAATTTAGAACTCTTAAATATATGTTACTACTGTAAACAATACTAGTAGTATAATGATCATTCCAACAACAAATAGCCAGATATATTTAAACCATGATTTATAATCTAATTTCATTAGAGATAAACCAAGAACTAGCATAAAGCTTGTTGGCATGAATATTTGAACTATACCATACATTGATGTATATATAGCATGGACTAAATCAATGTTACTTGCAAATACATTAGTTAGGAATGAACCAACTACGAAGCTAGTATATCCTAAATCATTATGGAATACTGAAGTAATAAATGCCATTAATGAAGTTAGGAATGGATTGAATCCTTCAACTAGATTGTACATCCAATTTGTTATATTAGCTATAAATGGTGTATTGTAACATAGACCAAATGCTAAATATACTGCTACTACGTAAAGTATTGGTTTAAACATTTTCTTAGTACCATTGTAGAAGTTTTCAATGAATTCGCTTAATTTCATACGATATAGATAAGCTATTAAACCAGCAGCAAGTACAATTACACTACATAGAGCAAATACATAAGTATATTCTCCGAAAGGTTGAGCACTGCTTCCTAGTATATAACTCATTATTAAGAAATCTTCAGTTGGTGCTAAATTAATCAACCAATCATGGAATTCAGTAAATACTGTTATACCAAAGTTTGTATTCCATGCTATGTAACATAGAATTGCTACTATAGCAAGAATTAATAATACAATGGCAACTGGAATTGAGCTAGCCTTTTTCTTTGGTGCTTCAATTTTGAATGGATCGTCTTCAATGTCAGCGTTTTTGCTATCTTTTTTAGATTCTGAAAGGACTTTCTTAAGTCGCATGCAGATAAAGAAGTTGTATAGCACAACAGCAACTGCTGCAATGATAAAACGATAAGTTAAACCAACAGTTATCTCAGTACCAATATAGTAATTAAACATTGTTAAGCTTTCAGTTCCGTAAGTAGCTCCTAAAATACCTACTAAAACAGATCCAAACGTTATGGCAAATGCTGTTAATTTGTCAATGTTCATATTAAGTAAAATTGATATGAAGAATGGAACAAATAACAACACTATCAATGTTTGACCAAATAATGATGTAAATACAAATAGTAATACAGACATTATTACAGATACTAGTATAGGATGTTTAGTAAACTTAGTAGCAAGATTACTTACTAACTTTTGATAACCACTAACTTTTGATAATACTCCATAAAAACCAGCTAATATGAATAGGAATACTACTTTATCAACGCAATAATACAAAGCGTTATACATAGCAACACTTATATCCATAATACCAATACGTTGCATTCCATAGTCATAGAAATCTGAACCGCTGAAATAACCATATGGTATTAGCCATGAGAATATTATTATAGCAAAAATTATTACCATTAATGACTTAATAAGGCGATGGCCTTTTGATGTAAGCGCTAAAATAAAGCCACCGATAACAAAAGAAGCCACACCCACTAATTTTAAAGCCATATCTGGATTTACTAAATCAGTGTTAGTTTCATCAACAAATGCTGATATAGCAATTAGTATAAAGCTAAGTACCAAAAGAATAGCCCCAGCTAAACCTAGTTTTGTTACTTTTTCTTTAATAGATTTAAAGAAAACACTAAATGTACCAATGATAATCATTAAAATACCTGTTAGTCTTAAAACCATTTCAGCAGTTGTATTAGCTACTGGCATAGCAATTATTATTAGTAAAATCCCAATAATATCTAAAATAGTACCAATGCATTTTAACATTCCATGCTTTTCAAATATTTTTTTCATTCTCTACCTCCTTAACAAAATTATAACACTGTATTCCAATAAAAAAAAGCAAATATTGCTTTTTTTCACATATTTATCAATATTTTTGAGCTAAAATACGAGGGTAATTAGTTCTAATATCAATATATTGGCAATAGCGATACATACTACTATTTTAAATGCCCATTTAAACCAAGTTGTATACTCTACTTTAGCTAAGGCTAATCCTCCCATAATTGCTCCGCATGTTGGTGTGATTAAATTGACTAATCCATTAGCAGAAACAAATGTCATAATTGTTGTTTCTACTCCATAACCTAAAGTACTTGCTAGACCTCCCATAATTGGAGTGGATAACACGGCAAGTCCACTAGATGATGGGACTAAAATTGATAATACAACATGTAGCAAATAATTTAGAGGTACGAAGGCTAATTCTGGTAAATTAGCAAGCCAGTTTGCAGCATTATAAATGATATAATTATCTAAGTATGTAACACTCATTAAGACACTTGCTCCACGAGCAACTGCAATGATTAAAACAACAGAAATCATATCATTGGCACCATCAATAAATGTATCGACAATTTCTTTTTCTTTCATTCGATTAATAATACCAATAATGATAGCCATTACAAAGAACCAAACTGAAGCTTCAGCAAAATACCAGCCACCAAGAGGTGTACCTGTTAGCCAACCAGTAAATTTATCAAAAATGGTTACATTGAAATCTCCCCAAGGAATAAAGCCAATTATCATTACTATAAATGTTAAAGCTAGTAAAATTAGTGTAACTTTTTGTTTACCAGTTAATTTAACATCTTTTGTTTTATCTTTAGAGCCTTCAATTTCAGCAGCAAATTTCTTTTCCATTGCTTTTTGTTCTTGCAAAGATAAAAATGTAGATCCTTTATCTTCTTGAACCTTTTTAGCATAGTTCATAACAAAGATAATTGATATTACAAGGGTGGTAATCCAAAGAAGCAATCCTATAAATATTATAAGGCCTTGGTTTGCTGTAACACCTTCTGGAAGGCTACTTACAGCAGCACCAACTGCGAATGGATTTACTGTTGAACCTAGTACACCTGAACCTGCTCCTAACAAAACAATTGCGGAACCAACTAAAGTATCCATTCCTGCTGCTACCATGGTTGCTGCTAGTAAAACGTAAAATCCTACAGTTTCTTCTAACATTCCATAAGTTGTACCCCCAATAGAAAAGATAAGCATCAATATTGGTATTAATACTAATTCATTTCCTTTTAGTTTTTTAACCAAAACCTTAATTCCTGTTTCAAGAGCTCCAGTTTTTGTGATGATTGCTAAGAATCCGCCCAAAATTAAAACGAACACACAAACATCAACAGCATCACTAAATCCTAAGATTGGTGAAAGTAAAACATCAGAGATGGTGGCTCCTACTGTACCACTACCATCGACAATTACATCGCCAACAAACTTAGCATCAGGCAATACATGAGATAATATTGCCAAAGCAATTATCAATATGAAGATAATTGAGAATGCTGAGAGCATAATTTTCTTTTTCTTTCTTGCCATTAATTTCCTCCTACAATTTTTGTACCAACATTACCTTCTATCGCTTCTGCTGCTTTATCTAAAGACGTAATAATTGCCATTTTTTCTGGTGATGTAACAAATTTAATACAAGCTTCAACCTTAGGTAACATACTACCTTTAGCAAATTCACCAGCTTCAATATATTTCCTTACTTCATCAATAGTTATAATATCTAACCCTTTTTGTTCTGGTGTATTAAATTTGACATAAACTTTATCGACAGCAGTTAATATTAATAAAATATCCGCATCTATCAATTTACCTAATAAAGCACTAGATAAATCTTTATCAATTACAGCATCAACACCTTCAAGTAACTCTTTTTTATCATTTTTTACAACTGGTATGCCACCACCCCCAACAGCAATTACCACTGTATCATCGTCGACTAATTTTTTAATAACTCGACTTTCAACGATATCTATTGGCATAGGAGATGGTACAACTCTCCGATACCCCCGTCCAGCATCACTTACAAATGTATATCCCCGCGTTTTTGCTAGTTCATCTGCATCTTCTTTACTGTAAAAAGCGCCGATTGGTTTAGTAGGATTTTGAAACGCCGGATCATCTGCAGCAACAAGGACTTGTGTTATGACGGTTACACAATCTTTTTTTACTTTTTGTCTTTCCATTTCATCTTGCAAAGCTTGTTGCAATTGGTAACCGATATAACCTTGTGACATACTACCGCATTCAGCAAATGGCATTAAAGGAGTATTTACATTTCCTTGATGGGCATATTCCATTGCTAAAGCGATTTGCCCTACTTGCGGACCATTCCCGTGAGTAAGCACTATTTTATTTCCTTCACTAATTAACTTAACAATAATTTTGGCTACACTCTCTAGCCTATCCATTTGTTCTTCTGGAGTATTACCTAAAGCATTACCACCTAGAGCAATAACTATTTTACTCATGTTTTTCTCCAAGAGTTGCATACATAACAGCTTTTATGGTATGCATTCTATTTTCTGCTTCATCAAATACTTTGGACTTATTAGATGAAAATACTTCATCAGTTACTTCCATTTCTTTTAAACCAAATTTTTCATAAATATCTTTACCAATTGTTGTTTCTAAATTATGAAAAGATGGTAAACAATGAAGAAAAATAGCATTTTCTTTAGCGTTGGCCATTACTTTACTATTAACTTGATACTTATTTAAAAGTTTTATTCTTTCTTCCCAAACAGCATCTGGTTCTCCCATTGATACCCAAACATCTGTATAAATAACATCTGCATCTTGAGTAGCTATCATTAAATCATCAGTAAAATTAATATGTGTATTATTACTGCTAGCAAGATTTTCACAAATTTCTATTAAATCTGGATCTGGTCTTAATTCTTTAGGACTAGCTAAAGTAAAATTAAGTCCCATTTTAGCACATGCTACCATTAATGAATTGGCCACATTATTATGACCATCTCCACAAAATACTAGATTAAGTCCTTTTAAATATCCAAAATATTCTTCAATGGTCATCAAGTCTGCAAGCATTTGTGTTGGATGAAATTCTGTTGTTAAACCATTCCAGACAGGAACTCCAGCATTTTTAGCCAAAATTTCTACATTACTTTGTTCAAATCCCCGATATTCAATTCCATCATACATTCTGCCCAAAACTTTGGCAGTATCGGCGATACTTTCCTTTTTTCCCATTTGTGAACTTCCTGGGTCTAGATAAGTTACACCCATACCTAAGTCACGACCAGCCACTTCAAAGGCACAACGAGTTCTTGTAGAAGTTTTTTCAAAGAGCAAAACAATATTCTTTCCTTTTAAATAGGTATGTTCGATATTATTTTTCTTTTTATTCTTAAAATCTTTACTTAAATCTAATAAATAACGAATTTCTTCAGGAGTATAATCTAACAGCTTTAAAAAGTTGCGTCCTTTTAAATTCATTTTAGTCCTCCCGAGAAAGTGGCATACTCATACATCTAGGGCCACCACGACCACGAGAAAGTTCAGCACTAGACATTTCAATTACCTTAATTCCATGACTTCTTAAAACGTCATTAGTAATATTGTTACGATTATATACTACTACTACACCTGGAGCAATACATAATGTATTAGTTCCATCATTCCATTGTTCTCTTTGGCTAGCAACATCATCTCCACCAGCACAAGGAATTAAAGTTATTGGAATTCCTAAATAATGACTTAAAATATTTTCTAAAGAGTCATTTATTTCTTTAACATTCAAGTCTTCATCACTATTAGGATCATTACCTTCTGTAATTTCAAATACTTGTAATGTTTTCATGATACCTGGATGATAGGTAAATTTATCGACATCTATTTGCGTAAATACTGTATCTAGATGCATGAAAGCCCGTGATTCAGGAATATTAAACGCCAAAACTGTATCAATTTTACAGTTAGGATTCTTAAATAAATTTTTAGCAAGTTTATCAATAGCACCCGCTTCGGTTCTTTGAGAAATACCTATGGCTAAAATATGATCGTTTAAATTTAGGACATCTCCACCTTCAATATGCCAATCATAATAGCGATCATAATAATTTTCAACTTCACCTTTAAATTTAGGATGATAGTTAAATATATATTCGGCATAAATTGTTTCCCGACTTCTTGTTACAGAATACATTTTATTTAAAACAATACCATTACCTACACTAGCAAATGGGTCTCTTGTAAAATAAAGATTTGGCATCGGTTCAACTATAAAATCTGTTTCAGCAGTAACTAGGTCTACTAGTGATTTTTCCATTACTCTCTTATTACGATCTAGTTCATATATTTGAACACCTTCCATTGTCTTTAAAACAAATTCTTTGCTATTTTCAATACTCATCAAATAATCGAAAACTAAATCGCGATACTTAGGAGTATTTACACCTGCTTCAGCAATAAATTGTTTTAAGAATTTTTTCTTAATTTCTGGATTATAATCCAATGTTTCAGCCATTAAATCTTCAAGGTAATAAACTTTTATGTTATTATCTCTTAAAATTTGGACAAATTCATCATGTTCGGCTTGAGCAACCTTTAAATAAGGTATGTCGTCGAAAAGCAAACGTTGAAGAGTGTCCGGTGTAAGATTTAATAGTTCCTTTCCTGGTCTATGGACCAATACTTCTTTAAGTGGTTTAATCTCACTTGTTACATTAATTGCACTCATATATCCTCCTTATTTTAAATTAATTATACCACAAATAAAATTTATTTAAACTATTTAAACATCTTTTTGTCATTCATTTGATATTATCTAAAAATTCTTTTAGTCTTAACGATTTAGGATGATTAAATAAGTCGTTAGGTTTTCCTTCTTCTATTATTTTTCCTTCATCAATAAATATTACACGAGTAGCAAATTCTTTTACAAATTGCATTTCATGAGTTACAACAATCATGGTTAATCCCGATTTTCCTAATTCCTTCATCAGTTCTAAAACTTCTTGTTTCATTTCAGGGTCCAAGGCAGAAGTCGGTTCATCAAATAATAATAAATCAGGATCTAACATCAATGCTCTAATAATCGCTACTCTTTGTTGTTGGCCTCCAGATAGCTCTTTAGGATAATTATTTATTTTCTCAGCTAAGCCAATTTTATCTAAAAGAGTTTTTCCTTTTTTAATTGCTTCTTCTTTGCTCATTAATTTTAACTTTACTGGAGCTAAAATTATATTATCGATTACTTTCAAATGAGGAAATAAATTGAATTGTTGAAAGACCATGCCCATCTTTATTCTTATCTTATTGATATCAGTTTTCTTATCATCTAGGGGTATTCCTTCAAATAAAACTTGGCCTTTTGTTGGCTTTTCTATTTGATTAATACAACGAAGTAATGTTGACTTTCCACATCCAGAGGGCCCAATAATTACTACTCTTTCTTTTTCATTTATTTCTAAATTAATATTTTTTAATACTTTTGTTTTTCCAAAATTTTTTTCTAAATTTTTAACTATTAGCATTATTTAGTTTCCTTTCCATTATACTTATCAATTTTGATAAGCTCAATGTTATTATTAAATAAATTATTGCTGCAATTATAAGAGGAAAGAAATATTCATAAGTTCTTGAAGCAACAATATCAGATGCTTTAGTAAGTTCTATGATACCGATATAAGCTCCAACAGAAGTTTCTTTTACTAAAGTAATAAATTCATTACCTAAAGCTGGCAAAATATTTTTAATAGCTTGAGGCATGATAATATAGTGCATAATTTGAGGGTAATTTAATCCTAATGAACTACCAGCTTCAATTTGTCCTTTATCAATTGAGTTTATTCCGGCCCGAATTATTTCTGAAACGTAAGCTCCAGAATTAATACCAAAAGCAAGAATACCAACAAAGATAATGTTTATTTCGACACTTGCAAATATGACATAGTAAATTATCATAAGTTGAAGAATGGTTGGGGTACCTCTAATGATATTTACATAGCATGATGCCAGAAAATTTAAGATTTTTAATTTATTAGTTTTTTCATGATAGTTTTTTATTAAAGCAATAATTATCCCAATTATTACACCAATTATTCCAGCAAAAAAGGCGATTATTAAAGTGTTTTTAATTCCTTCTAAGAAAAATAGATAGCGATTGTCATATATTAAAGTTTTATATAAATTATCAAATAAATTCATGATTATCCTTCAGAATGTTTTATAACAAATTCTTCTATTTTTCCTTCTTCTAATAATTTTTTTAACACTTCATTAATCGCATTTAATAATTCAGTATTACCTTTTTTAACTATCATACCATAACTATCTGTAAATAATTCTTGATCTAATATCTTAAGACCCGAATTATTTTTTAGCATTTCTATGGCTGGTAATTCATCCATAACAACACAATCTACTTTATCAGTCAATAAATCTTGAATAGCTGCCAAATATTTCTTTTGACGAGTAATTTGGGCATTAGGATAATTTTTGGTAACATAAGTATCTCCGACGCTACCAAGTTGGACTGCAATTTTTAAGTTATCTAAATCTGCAGTTGTAATATCACTATCCTCTTTAACTACAACAATTTGTTTAGAGGTTGTATAGTTTATGGTAAAATCCACTTCTTCTGCTCTTTCATCACTATAACTAATACCAGCAGCACCAAAATCTGCTTTACC
>ERZ1643251.1697-NODE-1697-length-24438-cov-18.827134_pt1 | contig 24438 bp, 21 predicted proteins | sample MGYA00579261_ERZ1643251 | MGnify/ENA primary metagenome ERZ1643251 (study PRJEB29033, sample SAMEA4952267) | chicken gut metagenome | biome: Broiler Chicken; feature: Gastrointestinal Tract; material: Caecum | place: Ireland | collected 2018 | study: Broiler... | reverse complement strand
AAATAGCAAAGCCAGCCGAGCCAGCGGGCGGTCAAGATGAACGGCGCATACGCGCCGCCGCCCGCAGCCCCGCCCGCCTTTGCTGGCAGGCAATCAAGGGGCGACAGCAAAAAGTGCTGCCGCCCCTTGATTGTTTTTCTGGAGGAATTGAAGGTGCAAATTGCGGTCCTTTATGGTATAATCAGAAAAACAAAAGAATCCGGAAAAAGGCACTTTCTACACCATTTTTTAAGAGTTTTTTAAGAGTTTTGATATGGCAATCATAGATTGTATTGAAAAGGATGGGAAAAGTATATGGATAAAATTAATTTCGGAGGTATGCTCTACTATGTCTGATTACATAATGGATTTAAGAAAGATTGTTGGCCACAGACCGTTGTTGCAGGTTGGCGCCAGTGTAATTGTCGAGGATGAAACGGGAAGGGTTCTTCTGCAGAAAAGAAGCGACAATAACTGCTGGGGATATGCCGGCGGTTCTGTTGGACTGGACGAGAATGTGGAAGATGCAGCGAAACGGGAACTTCTGGAGGAAACGGGACTGACCGCAAACAGCCTGGAATTGTTTGGAGTATTTTCCGGAAAAGAGTTACATTACATATATCCGAACGGTGATGAGGTCTCTAACGTTGATATCGTCTATATCTGCAGAGACTATACCGGAACATTAAAAAAACAGAAAGACGAAGTGAAAGAACTGAGATTCTTTGCTCTCGACGAAATCCCGGAAAAGCTTTCTCCTCCCATACGGAAACCTCTGGAGCAGTGGGTGAAGGAAGCCCGAAATCACAGAAGCGTTCTCTCTGTGGAGATTCCCTGAAGAATGTGGAAAACCGGCGTGCATTTTATCTCTGAAACAACACGCTGATTTCTTTATTCTCTGAAATCCACGTCAAACGCCGGAAAAGCAGAGAAAATCAGGTTGAAAATGCACCAAGTTACTACACCACTTACTACACTATTTGCCCGTGAATTTGCGTAGATTTACGAAGAATAGCGTGGGTTTAGTGCAAAACACAAAAATTGAAAAAAGCGCCGGAACGCCCGTAATATCAAGGTTTGAAGGCTTTTGAAGGCATAAAAGAGATATGATAAAAATACTATTTATCTGCCACGGCAACATCTGCCGCAGCCCGATGGCGGAGTTTGTGATGAAGGACCTGGTGCGGCGGGCCGGGTGCGCGGGGCGGTATGAGATTGCCTCGGCTGCGACGAGCAGCGAGGAGATCGGCAACCCGGTCTACCCACCCGCGCAGCGCAAGCTGGCCGAGCACGGCATCGGCTGCGCCGGCAAGACCGCGCGCCGCCTGACGCGCGCCGACTACGCCGCCTGGGACCTGCTGATCGGAATGGACGAGGAAAACCTGTACAACATGCGGCGGCTTTGCGGCGGCGACCCGGCGGGCAAGATGCACCTGCTGCTGGAATACGCCCACCGCCCCGGCGAGGTGGCCGACCCGTGGTATACCGGCGACTTTGAGGCCACCTGGCGCGATGTTCTGGACGGCTGCCGCGGCCTGCTGGCCGCCCTGGAAGCGCAAAAATAAACGCCGCCCCGCTGCGCGGTTCCCCAAATAAAAACAAGGCCGCTTGTTTTGCCGCCCGCTTACCCCCACGGTCTTTCCCCGCGCCGCAGGGAAAGACAATGCAGCCTCCCCGGCTATTTGCGCCGCCGCAGGCGGCGCTCCGGCGTGTCGGGGAACCACCCGTTTCACCTTCGGCAGCCGTTTCCGGTTGCCCTGTAGGGCAAACGCTCTGCCACCGGGAAACAACCGGCTTTTTTCGACAATCTGTTGCGCCGCCGCAGGCGACGCTCCACCACATCTGAACTCTAAACTCTAAACTCTGAACTCTCAACTCTAAAACAAGGAGGTCCCCCATGCTTTTCCCGCATTCCTCCGCTGCGCTCACCCCGCCGATGGGGTGGAACAGCTACGACTATTACGACACGACCGTGACCGAAGCCGACGTGCGCGCCAATGCCGAGGTGCTGGCGCGGGAGCTCAAGCCCTATGGCTGGGAGTATGTCGTCGTTGACATCCAGTGGTACGCCAAGGACGCCGGGGCCCGCCGTGCGGAGTTCCAGTACATCCCCTTCGGCGACCACGCCATGGACGAGTACGGCCGTTTTCAGCCGGACCCGGCGCGCTTCCCGTCCGCGGCCGGGGGCCGGGGCTTCGGCCCGCTGGCCGACTATGTGCACAGCCTCGGCCTCAAGTTCGGCATCCACATCATGCGCGGCATCCCGCGCGCGGCGGCGCACCGCCGCCTGCCCGTGCACGGCACGCCCTACACGGCCGCCGACCTGGCCGACCCGTCCAGCATCTGCCGTTGGAACCCCGACATGTACGGCGTGCGCGCCGGGCACCCCGGGGCGCAGGCGTATTATGACGACCTGATCGCCATGTATGCAGCGTGGGGCGTCGATTTCATCAAGTGCGACGACATCGCCAACACCAACATGTACCCGCACGCGCCCTACAGCGGCCGCGCCGAGATCGAGTACCTGCACAACGCGATCCTGCACAGCGGGCGGGACATCGTGCTGTCGCTTTCGCCGGGCCCGGCGCTGATCGAGCAGGCGTGGCACTATGCGCAGAACGCCAACATGTGGCGCATCACCGACGACCTGTGGGACAAATGGGAGGATGTGCGCGCGATGTTCGACCGCTGCGAGCTCTGGCAGGACCATGTCGCGCCCGGGGCCTTCCCGGACTGCGACATGCTGCCGCTGGGGCGCATCGGCCGCGGTTTCGGCGCAGAGCGCGCCACCGCCCTGACCCGCGACGAACAGCGCACGCTGGTGAGCTTGTGGTGCCTGTTCGGCTCGCCGCTCATGCTGGGGGCCGAGCTGACCCAGCTGGACGAATTTACCAAAAGCCTGCTGACCAACCGCGAGGTGCTGCGGCTGCTGCCGCCGTCCTTCCGCGCGCGGCAGCTCGCCAAAGACGAAGCGGGCGCGGTGTGGACCTGCACCGGCCCGGCCGGGGCGGACGGCCAGCCGGAGCGGTATCTGGCCCTGTTCAACTTCTGCGCGCAGCCGCGCACGATGGCCGCCGACACCGCCGCCGTGCCCGCCTGGCAGGGCGCCGCCCCCGCCGCCGCAGCCCGCGAGCTGTGGACCGGCGAGACCCTGCCCCTGCCCGGCGCCCGCCTGGCCGCCAACGTCCCGCCGCACGGGGTAAGGCTTTACAAGGTGGAGAGCTGAACATTTGAGTAGGGCGCGGGGAAAAATTAGGAATGAGGAATTAGGAATTGATTGGCAGGCAGGGCGCTTGCTCCCCGTGCAATATAAAAAATGTGCCGCCCAAAGGGCGGCACACCATATCTGAACTCTAAACTCTGAACTCTAAACTCTAAATTTTCGCTCCGCCCGTTTTGCGTTTCGGGCGGAGCGGTTTTTTATTGCTGCGGTTTTTCTGCCGGTTGGGCGGCGGGGTTTGCGCCAAAGCGGCGGAAACCCGTGCGGTCCAGCGCGAACATAAAGGCCGGGATGAACACCAGCTGCAAAATGATGCCCGGCACGGCGTTGAGCACCGCGCCCGCCAGGAACGCGCTCCAGGTAAAGGCGCTGCCGGTCAGGCCCAGCAGCACGACTTCGACCACGCCCCACACCAGGCGGCCGCCGATCATGGCCGGGATCAGGCAGGCATACAGCGCCTTGACGCATTTCCAGCGCGAATGGGCATACAGCCACCCGGCCAGGAAACCGTAGGCGGCCAGCTCAAAGCACATGGCCACGCCGGTGGGGAAAACCGGCGGCATACCGAACAAAAGATACCGCAGCAGCGGCAAAACCGCACCCACCAGCGCGCCGTACTGCCAGCCGCACACCAGCCCGCACAGCAGCACGGGCAGGTGCATGGGCAGCAGCATGCTGCCGATCTGCGGGATCTGGCCGGTCAAAAACGGCAGCACCAGCCCGGCGGCCATAAACAGCGCCGCCAGCGCCAGGTTCTGCACCTGCGCGCTGCGATTTTCAGTTTTCATCAAGAAATACTCCTTCCGGGGAACGCCCGCCGGGCAGGCCCGGGCGGCGCAAACATTTTGTACGGGTATTTTACCACACAATTCCCCCCAGGGGAAGAGGCCAAATGCGCCGCCCTGCTCCAACCTGTGGTTTTTACCGCGCCGGTTCCGCGGGCGCGCCGGGCAGGAAATCGGCCAGGTAGACGGCGGCGCTGCGGCTCATCTCGCGGCTGAAATCGCTGTCATACTTGCGCGCGCAGAACGCCTGCAGGTCGCGGTCAAAGTCATAGCCCGGCCCGGCGGCGCGGGCGGCAAAGTCGGCGCGCAGCTCGGCCTCGCTGCGGTCGCGGTAGGTGTTCTCGCACACGACCGCCTCCGGCGCAAAGCGGCGGGGCTTTTCGCGGGTGCGCTGCTGCTCGGTCGGGCGGCCGAAGATCAGCATGGCCGCGGGGACCACATGCGGCGGCAGCGCCAGCGCGGCGCGCATCGCTTCGGCGTTTTCCAGCACATCGCCAATATAGCAGCTGCCGATGCCCAGGCTTTCGGCCGCCGTCACGGCGTTCTGCGCGGCGATGCAGGCGTCGGCCACAGCCAGCAGCAGGTCGCCGGGGCCGGGGTCGCGCGGGGCAGCGCCCGCGGCGCGGTAGGCGCGCGGCCAGCGGCGGCAGTCGGCCAGAAAGACCAGGCACAGCGGCGCGGCGGCGATCATCGGCTGGTGGTCGCACAGGTCGGCCAGCTGCGCGCGCAGCGCCGGGTCGGTGATGTCCAAAATCGTGTACAGCTGCTGGCAGCCTGCCGTCGGCGCGTTGAACGCGGCGTCCAGAATGGCCGCGCGCTCCTCCGGCGCGACCGGCTCGTTCGTGAACACGCGCACCGACCGCCGCGCGGCGAGCTGGTCCAGCACTTCGTTGCGGATGGGCATGGGGAAACCTCCCTTTTCAGCGTACAGAGTCCATTGTTCGGGGCCGGTTTTATTGTACTGCAATTTGGCGGCGGCGTAAAGGCGTGTAAAGGCGCAAAGCAAAAAGGGAAAGCGCCCCGCCGCGGCAAAAAAGTTTGGCCGCGCCCCCACAAAGGCAAAATTCTATGATATAATGAACAAATAAAAGTACCGTTCCGCCGGGCGCGGCCCGGCCCACCAAAGGAGGAAACGCCATGACCGACCTGCAGCATTTTGTCAAAAACCGCGAGTATCTCGTCTGCGTCGATTCAGACGGCTGCGCGATGGACACAATGGACATCAAGCATTTCCGCTGCTTCGGCCCCTGCATGGTCGAGGAGTGGGGCCTGGAAGAATGGGCGCAGCCGATCCTCGCCCGCTGGAACGAGATCAACCTCTACACCATGACCCGCGGCGTTAACCGCTTCAAGGGCCTGGCGATGGCGCTGGATGAGATCAACGCCCAGTACACGGCGATCGAAGGCCTTGACGAGCTCAAAGCCTGGGCGGCCAGCGCGCCGGAACTGTCCAACGGCGCGCTGGAAAAGGCGCTGCCTGCGGCCCAGGGCCCCTGCCTGGCCAAAGCGCTGTCCTGGTCCAAAAAGGTCAACGCCGCCATCAACGCGCTGCCCGAAAGCGAGAAAAAGCCGTTTGACGGCGCCGCCGCGGGCCTGGCCGCCGCGCATGCCGCCGCCGATGTGGCGGTCGTGTCCAGCGCCAACCGCGAAGCGGTCGAGGAAGAGTGGGCGCGCTGCGGCCTGCTGGGCTCGGTCGATGTGCTCTGCTGCCAGGACGCAGGCAGCAAGGCCGCCTGCATCGCGCAGCTCAAGGCCAAGGGCTACGCGCCCGACCACATCCTGATGGTCGGCGACGCCCCCGGCGACAAGGCCGCAGCCGAGAAAAACGGCGTCTGGTTCTACCCCATCCTGGTCCGGCACGAAGCCGAAAGCTGGGCGGAGCTGGTCTCCACCGCCCTCGCCCGCCTGACCTCCGGCGCCTACGCCCCCTACGGCGAAGCCCTCGCAGAAAAATTCCTCGCCAACCTGGGGGAATGAGCGCGGATGCGGCGGCTTACCACGCATTGACCGGCCGCCGCATCGACGAATCACAGAAAAGAAAAAACGCCCCGCAGGGGCGTTTTTGTCGGCCGGGACGCAGGACGGCCGGCACAAGCTGTTCGATTCCCGTACTTTCTACCCAAACAGCGCGCGACACAAGAAAAAGCGCCTGCCTTTTTACAAAGGCAGGCGTTTTGTTTGGTGACCCGTACGGGAATCGAACCCATGTTACAGCCGTGAAAGGGCCGTGTCTTAACCGCTTGACCAACGGGCCTTAGAAACACAGAGCTTCGCTAAAATCTCCGACATCCTCGCCCACTACTGCAGGCGACGTCCCCCTTATTTTAGCGAAACTCTGTCAATGGTAGCGGTAACTGGATTTGAACCGGTGACACTTCGGGTATGAACCGAATGCTCTAGCCAACTGAGCTATACCGCCACAATCTCCCCTGAATTTAGGGTGCTAGAACATTATACGAAAAATGTCTGCGGTTGTCAAGCCCTGCGCCGCGCTTTTTTGCAGGAAAATTTTTCCGCCGCTTTACGCGTCTTCCGCGAACAGATCGGTGGAGAGGTAACGGTCGCCGGTGTCCGGCAGCAGGGCGACGACGGTCTTCCCGGCGCTGTCCGCACGGCGGCAGACCTCGATGGCCGCCCACAGCGCCGCGCCGGACGAGATGCCCGCCAGCACGCCCTCGCGGCGGCCCAGCAGGCGCGCGGCCGCATAAGCGTCCTGCTCGGTGGCGGTCAGCACTTCGTCGTAGATGCCGGTGTCAAGCACTTCGGGCACAAAGCCCGCGCCGATGCCCTGCAGCCCGTGCGCCCCGGCCGGGCGGCCCGAAAGCACGGCGCTGCGCGCCGGTTCCACGGCCACGATGCGCACGGCGGGGTTCTGCCGCTTGAGGTAGCGCCCCACGCCGGTGATGGTGCCGCCGGTGCCCACCCCGGCGACAAAGACGTCGAGCTGGCCGTCGGTGTCCTGCCAGAGCTCGGGGCCGGTCGTGGCTTCGTGCGCGGCGGGGTTGGCGGGGTTGACGAACTGCCCGGCCACCATCGCGCCGGGGATGCCGGCGGCGAGCTCGTCCGCTTTGGCGATGGCCGCGGCCATGCCGCCCGCGCCGGGCGTGAGCACCAGTTCGGCGCCGTAGGCTTTCATCAGGGCGCGGCGCTCGGCGCTCATCGTGTCCGGCATGACGATGATGACGCGGTAGCCGCGCGCGGCCGCCACGCTGGCCAGGCCGATGCCGGTGTTGCCGGACGTCGGTTCGATGATGACTGCGCCGGGGCCCAGCCTGCCCGCGGCCTCGGCTTCGTCCAGCATGGCTTTGGCGACGCGGTCCTTGACCGAACCGGCGGGGTTGAAGGACTCGAGCTTGACCAGCAGCCGCGCGCGCAGGTCCAGCGACTGCTCCAACCGGCAGAGCTCCAGCAGTGGCGTATGGCCGATGAGCTGGTCGGCCGAGGTATAGATCTTGGACATGGAGCGCACCTTCCTTTTTTTAGAGTTCAGAGTTAAGAGTTTAGAGTTTAGATGTGGTGGTCTCCGCGGCGGAGCCGCGGAGGAAAATTAGGAATTAAGAGTTAGGAATGAGGAATTAGGCGGCGGCGGAACGGTGGGGGTTATTCCGCTTTCAGCTCCAGGACGGTCAGCACGTCGTTATCGACGGTGAAGCGCACGGTGTAGCCGGCAAAGGCGAGGCCGTAGACGCGCGCGGGGTCGCGCTGGTAGCCGGGGCGCGGGTCGTTTTGCAGCACGCCTTCCAGCGCGGCGCGCTGGCGCGGCGGCAGGGCGGCCAGGCAGCCGCCGGGGTCGCGCACGGTCAGCGCGTGGGCGGCCGCGGGCCCGGCAAACCCGGCGGCGGCTTCGGGGTGGGCGTCCACGCCGGGCAGGTAGGGCTTGATATCGTAGATCGGCGTGCCATCCAGCAGGTCGGCCCCGGCGACGGTCAGCACCGGGCCTTCGGGGCCGTCCGGCTGCACGCCCACCAGCCGCACGCAGGAAAGCCCCAGCGCGTTGGGCCGGTACGGGCTACGCGTGGCGAACACCCCCATGCGCACATTGCCGCCCAGGCGGGGCGGCCGCACGGTCGGCGACCAGTTCGCGCCGTCGGCCCCGGCTGCGACGACCTGCGAAAACTGCCAGATCAGCCACAGGTGGCTGTAATCCTCCAGCCCGCGCAGCGCGTCGGCATTGCGGAACGGCGGCGTGAACACGACCTGCGCGCGCAGCGCATCCACCAGCCCGCTCTGCCGCGGGATACCGAATTTTTCCCGGAATTCGCTGCGAATATGCGCGATCGGGGTCAGGGTATAGGCCGCTTCGGGCATAGGGGCCTCCTTTCGGGCGGAAGTTGTTTCAGAGTTAAGAGTTAAGAGTTGAGAGTTGAGAGTTGAGAGTTTGAGAGTTCAGAGTTAAGAGTTTAGAGTTTAGAGTTTAGAGTTTAGAGTTTAGATGTGGTGGAGCGCCGCCGCAGGCGGCGCAAAAAAAGTGAGGGAAGGTCTGTTCGCGGGCCTCCCTGTCGAAACTGCCGCGGACTCTGTTTTTTCCCGCGGCAACAGCCGCGGGTCCACCACGTCTAAACTCTTAACTCTGCACTCTAAACTCTAAATCTTCAAAATTTTCCGCCACAGCGGTTTGGGGCGGGCGGCGTTTTGGGCCAGGGTGTGGTAGTATTTGAGGTCGTTTTCATAGATGCTGCCCCAGCAGCTGCGGTTGCGGCGCAGGTGCGGCCCGCGCGCCACGATGCCGCCCAGGAAATCCCGCGCCGCCGCATCGGTCGTATAGGCGGCCGCGCGGCTGTCCGGCAGCAGGACCGGCGCCGCGCACATGGCACAAAAAGCGTCCCTGTCTTTGGACAGTTCGACAAGGGCGTCGGCCAAAGCGGCCGGGCTTTCATAATCGTCGGCGCAGACAAAGGCCGCGGGGTTGAACTCCTGCTTTACAAGCGGGTCGCCGCCGTAGACCGGCACGGCCCCGGCCGCCCAGGCGTCCACGATCTTCTCGGTACAATAGCCGGGGTCGGCGCTGTTCTCGATGGCCAGCGCAAAGCGGAACCCGCGCTGGAACGCCTGCTTGTCCGCCACCGGGCCGCCGGTGTTGTTGCGGAACCCTCCCCCGCTCTGCAACAGCCCGCGGGCGAACAGCTCGTCCATCACGGCGTTGCGCGCGGCGGAATAATCGTTGCTGACCACGGCCGCGCAGAACCCCGCGCGCGCGAACACATCCGCGGGCGGGGTTTTGTGCTTTTGCAGCGCCGGGGCCCAGGTGTCGCGCATCGCGTACAGCGGCAGGCGCAGGTAGCGCCCGTCATAGTCGAGCAGCGGGAAACCGATGACGTAGTCGTACAAATTGAGGTCCGGCCAGCTGTCCTCGCCCGAATACTGGATGCGGCAGCAGGGATACTCCAGCGCCGCATGCCCGAACGTGCCGCACAAAACAAAGTCCGGCTCCTCGGCCGGGCTCTGGCAGAATGTAAGCTCCCAGCCGCCGCTGCGCAGCGCCCGGGTCAGATAGTTGTCGCGCGGGTCCCAGTCGGGCGCAAGGTCGCACACGGCCAGGCGCACACGGCCGGGCATCAGGCCCGCACCTCGCCGTTTTTGCGCAGCAGCGCAAATTTCAGGATGGCCGCCACCGTCTTGCTGTCCTTGATCTCGCCTTTCATGACCATGTCAAGCACCGTCGCAAACGGCATTGCGACCACGTCCAGGAACTCGTCCGGGTCCAGGTGCTGGCTGGTTTTTTCAAGGTCCTGCGCAGCCCACATGTAGATCTTTTCGCTGTCGTAGCCGACAGTCGGGTAGATCACGCCCAGGTCGGTGTAGCGCCCGGCGGTCACGCCGCATTCCTCGGCCAGCTCGCGCTTGGCGGCCTCGAACGGGTCCTCGCCCGCTTCCAGCTTGCCGGCGGGCAGCTCCCAGATCTCCTCGCCCAGGGCATAGCGGTACTGGCGCACCATGTAGACCTCGTCATCCGGCGTCACGGCCAGCACGCAGGCGCCGCCGTGGTGGTGGACCACCTCGCGGAAGCTCGTGTCGCCGTTTTCCAGTTTCACCGTGTCGTAGGTGACGCGGATGACATGGCCATTGAAAATCTCCTTGCTGGTCAGCGTGGTTTCGGTGTGCGCCATGGGGGGCCTCCTTTGCAGAGCTTGGAATGGACCCGCGGCGGGGCCGCGGGGAAAAGCAGAAATGAAAGAACCGGCAGGCCGGGCCGCGGTCCGGCGGCGCCGCCCTGTCTCTATGTTTGATTGTACCCTGCCGTGCGCGGCGCGTCAAGGTTTATTCGTCCGCAGGCTCGATGCCAAGCAGCTGTTCGGCGCGGCGAACCTCCTCCCCGGTCGGCGTGGGCACGCCGTCCAGCGTATAGGGGATGCCGAGCTTCTCCCACTTGAACAGCCCCAGCGTGTGGTAGGGCAGCACCTCCACCCGGCGCACCGTCGCCAGGCTTTCGATGAAGGCACGGGTCGCGCGCAGGGCGTCCGCGTCGTCGGTCAGGCCGGGCACCAGCACATGGCGGACCCACATATCCTTGCCGTGGTCGGACAGCCAGCGCGCCATGTCGAGGATATTCTCGTTGCCGTGGCCGGTCAGCGCCTTGTGGCGGGCGCTGTCCCATTCCTTGATGTCGAGCATGACGAGGTCGGTATACTGCATCAGCTCGCAGAATTGGGAATAAAACGGCTCCGCGCGCGTAAAGGGCTGGCCGCAGGTGTCCAGCGTGGTGTGCACGCCTTTTTGTTTGGCCAGGCGGAACAGCTCGGTCAAAAATTCGATCTGCAGCAGCGGCTCGCCGCCGGAAACGGTCAGCCCGCCGTTGTTTTTCCAGTAATTGTGGTAGCGGTAGGCGGCGTCGAACGCCTCGCGCGGGGTTTGGGCGTTTTCCCGGGAAAAGGCCCAGGTTTCGGGGTTGTGGCAGTAGCGGCAGCGCATGCGGCAGCCCTGCAAAAACAGCACATACCGCACGCCCGGCCCGTCGACCAGGCCGAACGTCTCGACCGAATGGACGTAGCCGAGGGGGGCGGCAGAAGCGGGGGATGACATAGGGGGACCTCCTTTTTTTGCGCGGAAAACCAGCGGCGGGGTTGGCCGCACCGCCGGGGGCGATCTTAGCCGTATTTTAGCCGGGACGGCGCCCCGGCAGGCCTGACGTTTGATGCCCCCGGCCATATGATAAAACCATAAACGGTTGGGCCGGGCGGCGCGCCCGGAAAAATGAGAACGGAAGGTGATTGCATGAAACGGTTGGCAGCTCTTTTGGCAGCGTCCCTGCTGTTGGCGGGGTGCACCGCCGCAGGGTCCGGCGGGATGAGGGCATCCCGCCCTACGGCCGCCCGGAAGGCGGCGGCCGTCCCGGTTTGGCCCTAAACGCAAAATTTATTCGTAGGGGCGGGATTTATCCCGCCCGGGGCGTTCGCGCCGCCACGAACATCCCCGGGACGATGCAAGCATCGTCCCCTACAGAGGTTTGTTATAACGCAGGGCCGCGGTTTCTCGGTTGGCCGCGGCATTCGCCGTCATCCGTAGGGGCGGATTCCATATCCGCCCGCGGGTGTTTGCGCCGCCGCGGGGTGCGGCGGGATGGGGGCATCCCGCCCTACGGACGCCCGGTGGGTTGCGGTTGTCCGGTTTCGCGGGTCATGTTCGGAAGGTTTGTAGGGGAGGGGCATGCCCCTCCCGCGGGGCCTTGCCGTACCGCGAACATCCCCGGGAGGGCCATGGCCCTCCCCTACGAACCGGCACAGATGCCACCGCCATCCGGTTGCTGCGAAACACAAAATTTATTCGTAGGGGCGGATTCCATATCCGCCCGGGGCCTTGCGGCGACGCAGGGTTCCCGGGACGATCTCCGGCCTAAGAGCCGGGCCTGCGGCCCGGTTGGCCTCCGAAACGCGCCTGCGGGCGCAGTGCGAGCATCGTCCCCTACAGGGGTTTGTTGTAACGCAGGGCCGCGGTTTCCCGGTTGGCCGCGGCATCGCCGCCGTCCGCAGGGGCCCGCGCCCCAAAAACAAAATACCACAAACGTCCCGCCGTGCCGCATTTCCATCGCGGCCGCCAGGCCGCGCACCGCATCTAAACTCTGAACTCTAAACTCTGAACTCTAAAAATACAAACTCTAAAAATCCGCCCCCTCCGCTGCGGGGGAGGGGGCGGGGTTTCGGGTTGTGCTTACAGCTGCTTGTGGCAGGTACGGGCGATAACGTCCAGCTGCTGCTCGCGGGTCAGGTCGATGAACTTGACCGCATAGCCGGAGACGCGGATCGTGAAGTTGGCGTACTCCTCTTTTTCGGGGTGCTCCATCGCGTCGATCAGCTTCTCTTTGCCAAAGACGTTGACGTTGAGATGGTGCGCGCCCTGGTCAAAGTAGCCGTCCATGACCTGCACGAGGTTCTGCACCCGCTCGCTGCCGGAATGGCCCAGCGCGTCCGGGTTGATGGTCTGGGTGTTGGAGATGCCGTCCAGCGCCCACACATACGGCAGCTTGGCCACCGAGTTGAGGCTCGCCAGCAGGCCGTGGGTCTCGGCGCCGTAGCTCGGGTTGCCGCCCGGGGCGAAGGGGGTGTACTCCTTGCGGCCGTCCGGCGTGGCGCCGGTGGCCTTGCCGTACACGACGTTGGAGGTGATGGTCAAAATCGAGGTCGTCGGCTCCGAGTTGCGGTAGGTGTGGCGGCGCTTGACCTTGGTGATAAAGGTCTTGAGCAGCCACACCGCAATGTCGTCCGCGCGGTCGTCGTCGTTGCCGTATTTCGGGAAGTCGCCCTCCGTCTCATAGCCGACAACGAGGCCGGTCTCGTCGCGCACGCACTTGACCTTGGCATACTTGATGGCCGAAAGGCTGTCCACCACATGGCTGAAGCCCGCGATGCCGGTCGCAAACGTGCGGCGCACGTCGGTGTCGATCAGCGCCATTTCGGCGGCTTCGTAGTAGTATTTGTCGTGCATATACTGGATCAGGTTCAGCACGTTGACATACAGCCCGGCCAGCCAGTCCATCATCACGTCGTACTTTTTCATGACCTCGTCATAGTCGAGGTATTCCGAAGTGACCGGCGCATAGGCGGGGCCGACCTGCTCGTGCAGCTTTTCGTCCATGCCGCCGTTGATCGCGTACAGCAGGCACTTGGCCAGGTTGGCGCGCGCGCCGAAGAACTGCATCTCCTTGCCGGTCTGGGTGGCGGACACGCAGCAGCAGATGCTGTAATCGTCGCCCCAGACAGGCTTCATGACGTCGTCGTTCTCATACTGGACGCTGCTTGTCTTGATGGAGACGGCGGCGGCGTATTTCTTGAAGGTTTCCGGCAGCGCGCTGGAATACAGCACCGTCAGGTTGGGCTCCGGCGCGGGGCCCATGTTTTCCAGCGTGTGCAAAAAGCGGTAGTCGTTCTTTGTCACCATCGAACGGCCGTCCATGCCGATGCCGGCCACCTCCAGCGTGGCCCACACCGGGTCGCCGGAGAACAGCTGGTTGTAGCTGGGGATGCGCGCGAACTTGACCATGCGGAATTTCATGACCATATGGTCGATGAGCTCCTGCGCTTCCTGCTCGGTCAGCGTGCCGTTGTCCAGGTCGCGCTGGATGTAGATGTCCAGGAAGGTCGAGATGCGGCCCACGCTCATCGCCGCGCCGTTCTGGGTCTTGATGGCGGCCAGGTAGCCGAAGTAGACCCACTGCACGGCCTCGCGCGCGTTCTTGGCCGGGGCGGAAATGTCGAAGCCGTAGGCGGCGGCCATCTCCTTCATGCCGTTGAGCGCGCGGACCTGCAGCGCGAGCTCCTCGCGCTGGCGGATGACCTCGTCGGTCATGGTGCCGTCGCCGCAGTTGGCAAAATCCTCCTGCTTGGCGGCGATCAGATGGTCGATGCCGTACAGCGCCACGCGGCGGTAGTCGCCCACGATGCGGCCGCGGCCGTAGGTGTCGGGCAGGCCGGTGATGATGTGGCTGTGGCGCGCGCGCTTCATCTCGGGGGTATAGGCGTCAAACACGGCCGTGTTGTGGGTGCGGGCGTATTTTGTAAAGATCTCGTGCAGTTCCGGTTTGGGCGTATAGCCGTAGGTCGTGCAGGCCTGCTCGGCCATCTTGATGCCGCCGAACGGCATGAAGGCGCGCTTGAGCGGCTTGTCGGTCTGCAGGCCGACGATCTTTTCCAGGTCCTTGAGTTCGGGGTCGATATAGCCGGGGCCGTAGGAGGTCAGGTCGGACACGACCTCAGTCTCCATATCCAGCACGCCGCCTTTGGCGCGCTCTTCCTTCTGCAGGGCCTGCAGCGCGCCCCACAGCTTGTTGGTGGCTTCGGTGGGGCCTGCCAGGAAGGATTCGTCGCCGTCATACGGGCGGTAGTTTTTCTGGATAAAGTCGCGGACGTTGATTTCCTCTTTCCAGAGGCGGCCCTCAAAGCCGTCCCACTGGGGATAGTTGATCATCGGTAGACCTCCTTGCGCCGCCGGAAGCAGGCGCGCTTTTGTGCGTTTTGGCGATTTTTTCCGCGCTGTCTCGAGCGCCCCATTAGTATAGCGCGTTTCGCCGCAAAAGTGAAGTTGCCACGGCAACGGTTAGTTTTGACTAATCATATTTTTGTCCCCGCGACCCCCTCCCCCGCCCCGCTGAAGCGCCGGCAGCCCGTGCAGGGGCGGGTCCCGTATCCGCCCGCAACCTCTGCCGTTTCGTAGGGGCGGATTCCATATCCGCCCGGGGTGTTTGCGCCGCCGCGGGGGTGCGGCGGGATGAGGGCATCCCGCCCTACGGACGCCTGGGTGGTTGCGGCCGTCCCGGTTTGGCGGGGCATTTCGGAAGGTTTGTAGGGGAGGGCCATGGCCCTCCCGGGGAACCTTACGCCGCCGCAGGGTTCCCGGGACGATGCAAGCATCGTCCCCTACATTGGTTTGCGGTGCGACAAGGTTGCGGTTTCCCGGTTGGTCGTGTACCCTACCATTGACCGTAGGGGCGGATTCCATATCCGCCCGCAAACGTTTGCGCCGCCGCGGGATGCGGCGGGATGAGGGCATCCCGCCCTACGATCGCCCGGGTGGTTGCAGCCGTTCCGGTTTGGCGGGTCATTTCGGAAGGTTTGTAGGGGCGGGATTTATCCCGCCCGGGGCCTTGCGGCGACGCAGGGGCCGCGTTTTCAACATTCCCCCGCAGGCGTTTGCCCCGCAAAGAGCGCCTGCAGGGCGGCGCGTTCCTGGGCGGCCAGGGTCGGCCAGAGGGTGTTTGCAAACAGCGAGTCATAGCGGTACAGCCCCACGCCCTCGCCGCCGAGGTCCGCCAGCGCCGCGGCCTGCGCGGCCAGCGCGCGGCCGGTCTGCCACTCGCTGCCGGGGCCGCTGCGGTCGCCGCCGTCGCCTTCGCCGATGCGGTAGGCCCCAAGGCCGAAGTACAGCGCCGTGCCCGGCGCGCGCTCCATTGCCAGCCAGCGCGCCGCCAGCGCCCCCAGCGCGTGGCTGCCGTCGCCGTCTTGCGTGTAGTCCAGCCCCCAGTACAGCTGCGGCATCAGGTAATCGACCATGCCTTCGGCCAGCCAGCGCGCGGCGTCGCTGTACTGCGCGCTGTAGTTGAGCGCGGGGTCGCCCTGCGGCGCAATGCCGAACCGCACGCCGTACCCCTGCGCGGTTTCGCGGCACAGGGAAACCAGCGCGTCGACGTTGCGCCGCCGCCAGTCGTCCAGCGGCAGCGGGTCGGGCGTTCCGGCACAGTAGGCCGCGTAGTCGGCGGCGTCGAAGGCCGGGTCGGTCGTGGGATAGAAGTAATCGTCAAAATGGATGCCGTCCAGGTCATAGTTTTCGCACAGCTCGGCCACGCCGTCCGCGATGTACTGCCGCACGGCGGGGTCGGCCGGGTCAAGATAAAGCCCGCCTTCCGCCTCGCGCACCCAGCCCGGGTGCAGGCTGGCGGGGTTTGTGGCGGCCAGCGCGGCCGGGCTGCCGCCCGCCTGCAGGCGGTAGGGGTTGATCCAGGCTTCCAGCTGCAGGCCGCGCGCGTGGGCGGCTTCCACCAGCAGGGCCAGCGGGTCAAAGCCGGGGTCCTGCCCCTGCGTGCCGGTGCACAGGTGGCTAAACGGGTACAGCGCGCTCGGGTACAGCGCGTCCCCAAACGGCCGCACATGCGCCAGCACAACGTTGGCCCCCAGCGCGGCGATGCCGTCCAGCATTGCGCCCGCATCGGCCGCAAACGCCGCGGCGGACGAAAAATCAACGTTCTGCCATTCGAGATAGGACACCCACACCGCGCGGTAGGGCCGGGCGCCCGCCGGGTCCTGCGCCGTGCGCGGGGCGGCGGTGGGCGCCGGGGTTTGGGACGCGCGGGCGGCAGGCCCCGCCCCGCCGCCCGGGACCAGCGCGGGCAGCGCCAGCACCGCCGCCCACAGCAGCGCCGCCCCCGCCGCTGCCGCCCACCGCCGTACACGCATGCGCCCGCCTCCTTTTGGGATATACCCCCATACCTATGCGCGGCGCGCGGGCGGGATGCAGGAAGAAGGCGGCGGCCCGCTGAACGTGGCCGCCCGCCGTATGGCCGGTTTACGGTTTGCCGCAGGCGAGCAGCCTGTGCAGGGCGGCCCCGATATCCCCCTCCACACAGACAGCCCGCCCACGGAGCTCCCCCGGGCAGACCGCCTCTTCCAGGTTGATGCAGGCGTACACTGCCCTGGGGTTTTGGGCGGTCATCCGCCAAAACGGATATTTGATGATGACCGGGGTGTTGCCGCCCACGCCCAATTCCAGGAAGAGAATATGTTCCCCTTCGTGGCGGCGGAGGAAGTCCTCATACCGCCGGGCGGCGGCGTGCCAGCCTTCGTCCTGCACAAACGTATCGTCCGCCCGCAGGTTCATGGTCATGGGCGCGCCGCAGACAGGGCAGTGCGGCACCAGTTCGGCGGGGATTTTCATGTCTTTTTGCCCGGCCAGCATCTTCTTGACAATGGTTTCATTATCATAGGTCTTTTGGTGGCAGGGCTTGGAACACTGCCACAGGCCGTAATCCCCCTGCGTATAGAACAGCCGGTGCTTATCAAACCCGGCATTCTGGAAGCAGTGGTCCACATTGGTCGTCAGCACAAAATAGTCCCTGCCCTGCACCAGCTGCAAAAGCTCCCGGTAGACCGGCTTCGGCGGGTCCATATAGCGGTTGATATAGATATACCGGCTCCAATACGCCCAGTGTTCTTCCAGGCTGTCAAAGGGATAGAACCCGCCGGAATACATATCGCGGAAACCATACCTGGCGATAAAATCCCCAAAATACTTCCGAAAGCGTTCGCCGCTATAGGTAAACCCGGCCGATGTGGAAAGGCCCGAACCGGCCCCGATCACCACCGCGTCCGCCGTTTCAAGCTCCTGCCTGAGGCGGGATATTTTATCGCAACCGGCGTTCGTAGATTTTGTGGTCGCTGTCCTTAAAAACATTGAAGACCACCTCCGTCTGATTTGGGTTCTGCCTTTGCCAATCCGTGACCGTCCGGATGGCGGTCTGCGCGGCGAGTTCGTTCGGGAAATGAAACTCGCCGGTGGAGATACAGCAGAAAGCCACGCTGTGCAGGCCGTATTCCGCCGCCAGCTCCAAACAGGACCGGTAGCAGCTTGCCAGCAGTTCCCGGTCTGTTTGGGTGACGCTGCCATGGATGATCGGGCCAACCGTGTGCAGCACATAATGGCAGGGCAGGTTATAGGCTTTTGTGATTTTTGCATGACCGGCGGCTTCCTCGTGCCCTTGTCGCCGCATCCTCTCGAAACATTCCAAACGGAGCTGCACGCCTGCATAAGTGTGGATGGCGTTATCAATGCAGCCGTGACAAGGCACAAAACAGCCCAGCATTTGGCTGTTTGCCGCGTTGACGATGGCATCCACAGCCAGCGTAGTAATATCGCCCTGCCAGAGATACACGCCCGGGCGCACCGGCGTCAGGTCTTCCAGCCTTGTGATGCCCCGCTCTGAAAGGCGCTCTTGCAAATAGGCGTCTTGTACGGCTAAAAACTCCATGCTGGCCGGAACCGGCGGGCGCACATTCATCAGGCTGCGAAGAAGTTTCCGCTTTTCCGAAAGGTCATCCGGCACACGGATGCCGGCATATTCTTTGCGTTCTGCCAGCAGGCAGCGGAGCAGATGGTCCAATCTCTCGTCCCGTGTCATGGCCTTACCTCCGTTCGATTGCTCTGGCGGGGCAGATTTCATAGCAGTTCCCGCAATGCAGGCAGTGTTCCTGCCGGATCACGACCGGTTTTGCCGAAATATCAATGCACTTTTGCGGGCACTTGGAATAGCACAACTTGCAGCCGATACATTTGTCCGTTACAAAGTAACCGGTTTCCCTTGCCTGCGCTCCGCCGAAGGAAAAGGTGGCGCGTTCAATCGGCTGCCTGGAAAGGTCAAACCATTCTCCCGTCCCCTCGTAAATTTTGAATACGGTGAGGGCGCTGCGGGAGCGCACATCGGGATAGATCTTCTCCATATACGGATTTTTGCGGAACAGGCCGGGAATTTTCTCCGGCCCGATCTCTTTCGCCTTGCCCTGCACCGACACCGCCACACAGGACAGAGTATCTTCCCCTTTCATGGCGGTAAACGCGATGTTTTCATTGGCTTTCAGCCGGTCATAAAAGTTCTTGCCTTTGGCGGTCAGGAAGTAAAGGCCGGTTTCGTCCCAGTCCATGATGTCAATGGCGCAGGTGACGGGCCGCCCTTCGCCGTCCACGGTGGCAAATACGGTGGAGTGGATTTCATCGACGATATAACGCATATACTCGGTGTTCTGCATGGGGTTGCCTCCTATAGGCCATAAGCTCCGCAGGGATCACGCGCACGTCCCCTGCGGAGCTTTTGTATATGTTGGGCTTACAGGTCGTACTCTTTGGGCGGGTTGCCGGAGAAGTCCGCAATCACGGCATGGGCGTTTTTCAGGTAGAACACCTCGAAAATCGGGTTGGTCGCCTCGCCGTACTGCCCCTTGACAATGGGGTTCTGGATGCACATTTCCTTGGCGGCCATGTTGTTTTCAAACACGGCTTCGCCATGAAGGCGAATCCACGCATACGCGGGGCTGGAAACGGAAACCTCGATGTTGGGGTTGGCCAGCATATCCTTGTAGACGTCTTTGGTGTTGTTGGTACAGAACCACAGCTTGCCGTCCATCTCCCCGGCAAACATGAAGGGGCGGCACTTGGCCTTGCCGTCACGGCCTACGGTAGCGAGATACTGTACGGGGTTTTCCTGCAAAAACTTTACGACTTCGTTCATGATACATACCTCCTGATTTTGAATGTGGGTTTTGGGGATTGCAATTTTTACCTTGCAAGATTATAATATGCCTGTAAGTTTCTATTGTAAAGTAAGCACTTTATTGTGCTGTAGTTACCAAAAGGATACTATTGAAAGGAAGCGATACCATGCAGCCTGTAAAAGAGTTGCCCGCCTGCCCGGTCGAAACCACGCTGATGTTGATCGGGGATAAATGGAAAGTATTGATTTTGCGCGACCTGCTGCCCGGGACAAAGCGGTTTGGAGAGTTAAAGAAATCCATTGGCAGCGTGTCGCAGAAGGTGCTGACCGCCCAGCTGCGGGATATGGAAGAAAAGGGCCTTGTCAATCGCCAGGTGTACGCAGAGGTGCCGCCGCGGGTGGAGTACAGCCTGACCGACCTGGGGCGCAGCCTGAAGCCCATCCTGGACGCCATGTGGGCCTGGGGCGAGGGTTATAAAGCGCAAAGCGGCGCGGGCACACCCGAAAACACCCCCGGCACGGTCTGAGACTTCCGTTTCGTCGGGGCGGATTCCATATCCGCCCGCGGATGTTTGCGCCGCCGCAGGGTCCGGCGGGATGAGGGCATCCCGCCCTACGGCCGTCCGGGTGGTTGCGGCTGTCCGGTTTGGCCGCAGGTCCACCGTTGGTCGTAGGGGAGGGATTTATCCCTCCCGCGGACACCTGCGGCGGCGCGGGGTCCCCGGGACGATGCAAGCATCGTCCCCTACAGAAGTTTGCGGCTTGCGCCGCCGGGCTTTCAAGTCCTGACTGGCCCATTTATTAAAAAATGCCCCCGCCTTAGCGGGGGCAATCTTATTGGTGGGCCAGCCAGGGACCACGCCACCCACGCCCTAAAAAACAGTCCACCGGACTGTTTTTTGCGGCTTGCGCCGCCGGGCTTTCAAGTCCTGGCTGGCCCGTTTATTTAAAAATGCCCCCGCCTTAGCGGGGGCAATCTTATTGGTGGGCCAGCCAGGACTTGAACCCGGGACCAAGCGGTTATGAGCCGCCAGCTCTGACCAACTGAGCTACTGGCCCGCACCGGGCGGGAAAGCGGCTTCTATTATACCCGAAAATCCCGCCCGTTTCAAGGGGGCAGTTGGCGCCCCCCCGGCGCGGGCAGTTCCGCGGGGACGGCGCAGGCAAAAGCGATTTCGTCCACAACGCGGTCACGCGTCCTCTTCCAGCTCAAAGTCGTCCGGCAGCAGCAGGGCGAGATCGGCGGCGGGGTCGGCAATCAGGCGCTTGCCCTGGTTGAGGATGGCCTTTTCCAGCACGTTGCGCGCCATGCGGCCGTTGCCGGCCTTGGCGGCGTCGGCTTGCTGGCGGCGGGCGTAGTAGGCTTTCAGCGGCGCTTCGCAGCCCGCGTCCAGCGTATAGCCCTTGCCCTTGGCCTGCAGGGCCGTGATGCGCCACAGCTCCTCGGCCGTATAGTCCGGGAATTCGATCTGGTTGGGGAAGCGGCTTGCCAAACCGGAGTTTGCCTGCAAAAACTGCTGCATCTCCTTTGTATACCCCGCGAGCACGACGACGAGGTCGTCGCGGTGGTCCTCGATGCCCTTGACCAGCGTGTCGATGGCCTCGAGGCCGAAGCTGTCGTCCCGGCTGCGGTAGAGGCTGTACGCTTCGTCAATGAACAGCACGCCGCCCAGCGCGCTCTGGATGACCTGGTTGGTCAGCGGCGCGGTGTGGCCGACATAGCGCCCGACCAGGTCGGCGCGGGTCACTTCGACAAGCTGGCCGCCGCGCAGCGCGCCGATGGCTTTGAGGTATTTGGACAAAATGCGCGCGATGGTCGTTTTGCCGGTGCCGGGGTTGCCGGTAAAGATCATGTGGCGGTTGACTTCGGCCACCGGCAGGCCCTGGGCCTTGCGGCGCTGCTGGGCCTGGACGTTGCCGGCCAGCTCGCGCAGGTAGCTCTTGACCGGTTCCAGGCCGACGATGGCGTCGAGCTCGGCCTCGACGGCCTCGATGTCGCCGCGGTAGGCCTGCGGCAGCAGGGCCAGCAGGTCAAACGGCGCGCCGGAGCCCACGGCGGCCAGCAGGCGGCCGTTTTCCACCCGCAGCGCCACGGCGGTCCCGGCGGCGGGGGCCGGGTCGGTTTCCAGAACATATTCGGCCAGGGCGCGGCGCATTGTGTCGAGATACTGCGCCATCGCATCCATGCCGCCGGTCTTGCCGTACTGCCCGGCGACAAAATCGCGCACGTCGGCGCCCATCCCCAGCACAAGGCCGGTCTGGCGGCGCGTCTCCTGCGCAAGGCTGTTCAGCCCGCGCGCCGCAATGGCGGCGAGGCTTTCGGGCGTGAAGGGCGCGGTGCGGCAGATATCCCCGGCCAGCGCGTCCACAAAGCGCGCGCCGAACGCCTCGGCCAGCGCGTCCTCGCCTTTGGCGGAGAAGAACACGAAGTATTTGCCCGCGGCCTGCAGCTCGCCAACCGCGCCGGGGGCCAGCGCCGTGCCGACGTCGACCAGGATGCCGCGCTGCAGCACATAGCGGTTGGCCAGCGCCAGCGTGCCTTCGGCGGCCAGCGTGGCCAGCATGTTGCGGAAACCGGGCGCGCAGGCTTCGTAGTTGTCAAAGGCGAGCACCTCGGCGTCCGACTGCAGCGCCGAATACAGGTCCTGCAAAAACAGTTTTTCCTGCGCCGGGCCCGGGTAGAGCGAAAGGTCCATCGTTTCGACCGCGGCGCTGCGCAGGATGCCGCGCGCGGCAAGTTCTTCGGCCACGCAGCGCAGCGTGAAGTGGCGGCCGGTGCCGGGCCGGCCGCACAGGAGCATCAGCCCGCGCGCTTTGTCCGGCCCGGGCGCGCCCATCACAAACGGGCGGCGGAACGCCTTGACGACATCGGCGACGAATTCATCCTGCCCGATGACCCGGGCGCGCACCCGGGCGGCCAGGCCGTCGAACCCGGCGCGCGCGCGGTCCGGCGCGGCGGCCGCGGCGGGCGGCTGCGCCTGCGCGCTGTCCAAAAGCCCGTCGCTGCGCAGGCTGCTGGTCAGTTCGCTGCTCATGCGGCGCACGCTTTCGGCGGTCGCGCCCGCGGCTTTCTGCACGGCGTCCAGCGCTTTGGCGGCCGCGGTCTGGCGTTTCTGCCCGGCGGCCAGCGCGTCCAGCTGCGCCTGCATCTGCTCCAGGCTGCTGCGCGCGGCTTCGCTTTCCCCGGCGGCGCTGCGCTTGCCGCCCACCAGCCCCTGTACCCAGGCGTCGTACTGCTGTTCAATGCTCATCGCTGTTTCCCCCGTCTGCCATCGTAATGCGGTAGAAGTTCTTGGCGCTGCACCCGGCGCGCCCGCCGCCCGCACAGGCGCACGCGCACGCACAGCTCACGCAGGCGCACGCGCACGCGCAGCCCGCATTGTGGCCAGAATCGCTTTTGCCCGCGCCGCCCCCGCGGAACTGCCCGCCCCCGGCCTTAAAGCCGGGCGGCGGCGGGGCTGGGCGGTAGCCGGGCGGCGGCGTCAGCCCGCGCGCCAGGTGGATGGTGTGCAGGCCGTTTGTGTAAAACACCCAGTCGGACGCCGCGCTGCCGAACCCGCCGCGCCAGCGCGGGTGGGAGCGTGCCGCCAGCACCAGCGCATACACGGCCAGCAGCACGACGACCAGCGTCACGAAGGCGGGGATCAGGTCCGTCAGCGCGGAGCTCTGCCCGGCGGCGGGCAGGGCGGCGGCCGGGTCAAAGGCGGCGGCCGCGGCGGCGGGCACCCGCACGCGCACGGTGGCGCGCGCATCGTGCCCCAGCGCGCCGAAGCGCCAGACAAAGTAGCCGTCCTCCGAATCGGTCGCGTCGGCGGTCACGCCCTCGTCGGCGCGCCAGCGCACCGTCATCTCGTCGATGCTCAAATCGCTGAACCAGCCGGGCGTGAACACATAGCTGGCCGTGCCGTCCTCGTTGCGGGTGTACAGCTGGCTCTGGTGCACGCGGAAGGCGAACTGCACGCGGCTCTCCTGGCCGGAGGCGGCCGCGTAGTCGGGCGGGTAGTAGCGCTTTTTGAAGGTCACGCGCGCAAACGACCCGCCGCCGTCGCCGGAATAGCGCACGCCGGAGACGGTTTCGGGCGTGAGGTTCTCGAAGCTGTCCACCTCGCCGTTGGCCAGGCCGATGCGCACCCAGGACAGCGGTTCTTCGGCGCTGCCGCCGATCACCTCCCAGTCGATGTCATAGGTGATGTCGGCGCTGCCGTCGGCGCGCGGGTCCACCGTGACGGTGTAGCTGCGGATGCGGTCAAGGTCGGCCCTGGCCGGGCACAACCACGCGGCAGCCAGGCACAAAAGCAGCGCGGCGGCCGCGGCCGCGCACAGGCGCGCGGCGCGGCGCAGGGGGGTCTGTTCGCTCATGGCTTGCCCTCCTTTTGGATCGGGGTGGACCCCAGCGGGCAGCCGGGGCGCATTTTGGCGCTTTGGCGGCGGATGCGGCGGCAGGCCGGCGAACCCCAGATGCGCCGCCACGGCTGGTGCAGGATGTTGCCCAGCGCCGGGCCGCGCAGCCAGCTCTGGCAGGGCAGCACGGTGCCGTCCGGCGCAATGGCCATGTTGGACAGGCACGCCCCGCAGCGCGGGGTCTGCGCAAAGCCCAGCGCGCGCAGCGTGTCGTCGTCCAGCCAGCCGGGGCTTGTGAAATCCAGCTCCATGTCCAAGCGGGCGGCGGCGTCCTGCGCGGTGCGCAGCACACCGGCCAGTTCTTCGGGCGTCAGGCGGGTGGCGCGGCTGGCCGTGCTCTCGGCGCGCCCGGCGGGGATCAGCCCGCTGCAGGTGGCATAGCGCACGCCCAGGCTGTGGGCCAGCGTGAGCGTGGCGGCATAGTCCCGGTTCAGGCTGCACAGCGGCGTGTTGACGCTGACATTGAGCCCCGCCTCCACCGCGCTGCGGATGCCCGCGACGGTGTCCGCAAAACCGGCCGCGCCGACCAGCGTGTTGTGGGTGGCTTCGTCGGCGGAATAGAGCGTGACCTGCACGCTGTCCAGGCTGGCTTCATACAGCTCGCGGCACAGCGCCGGGGTCAGCATGCGGCCGTTGGTGTTCAGGCGGGTCACAAACCACTGCGCCGCGTCCACCAGCTTGACCAGGTCGTGGCGCAGCGTGGGCTCGCCGCCGGTAAAGGTCAGCTGCGGCACCCCGGCGGCGCGGCATTTCTGGATCACGGCCAGCCACTGGTCGGTGTCCAGCTCCTCCACCGCGCCGTAGGGCTGGCGCGCGGCGTAGCAGTGCAGGCATTTCTGGTTGCAGTGCCAGGCCCCGTCCTTGACCAT
>ERZ1643251.1695-NODE-1695-length-24446-cov-5.777418_pt1 | contig 24446 bp, 26 predicted proteins | sample MGYA00579261_ERZ1643251 | MGnify/ENA primary metagenome ERZ1643251 (study PRJEB29033, sample SAMEA4952267) | chicken gut metagenome | biome: Broiler Chicken; feature: Gastrointestinal Tract; material: Caecum | place: Ireland | collected 2018 | study: Broiler... | reverse complement strand
CATTTAAATCACTTGTAGCGAATCTTCCACCATCTAATTGAATCATTGGACGAAGTTCTGGTGGAATCACTGGAAGTGCAGTTAAAATCATCCATTCTGGACGGTTTCCACTTCCATAGAAGGCATCTAACACATCCAAACGTTTGATTAAACGAACACGTCTTTGACTTTGTGTATCTTTAATTTCATCTAATTCTTTCTTTATTTCATCAATAGAAGCTTTTAAATCAACTTGTTCTAAAAGCTCTTTAATTGCTTCTGCACCCATTCCAACACGGAATGTATCTCCATACTTTTCATAATAAGCACGGTATTCTTTATCACTGATAATTTGTTTTTTCTCTAGTGGTGCTGGTCCTGGGTCAAGTACAACATAACTAACGAAATATAATACTTCTTCCAAATCTCTTGGACTCATATCAAGGACAAGTCCCATACGAGATGGAATCCCTTTAAAGAACCAGATGTGAGACACTGGAGTAGCAAGTTCAATGTGTCCCATACGTTCACGACGTACTTTACTTCTTGTAACTTCTACTCCACATCGATCACATACAATGTTTTTATATCTTAAACGTTTATACTTTCCACAAGCACATTCAAAATCTTTGGTTGGTCCAAAAATCTTTTCGCAGAAAAGTCCATCTCTTTCTGGTTTTAAGGTTCTATAATTAATGGTTTCTGCTTTTTTTACTTCACCATAAGACCATGAACGAATCTTTTCAGGAGAAGCAATTCCAATTCTAATTCCTTCAAAACTATTTGCATCCATTAATCTTCATCCCCCTCTACACCGTTTTCTACATTCATAATATCTTCATCTGTAGGACCTTCTAAATCATCTAAATTTTCTTCTTCATCGATGGTATCTTCAAATTCTTCTTCTACTTGTTCTTCATTTTCTAAAACATTTAGTTCCAATTCTTTTTCCGTAATTGGTTCTTTTTCTACTTCTTCATTTGTTAAGTAGATATCTTTTTCTTCCTCTTCTAAGTCTTTTAACTCTTTGAATTCTCCCTTATCATTTAAAATTGTAATATCAAGTCCAAGTGCTTGGAATTCTTTCATTAATACTCTAAATGATTCTGGAATACTACTTGGTGGGATTGGTGTTCCTTTGACAAGTGCTTCATATACTTTTACACGACCAACGACATCATCTGATTTAATCGTCATCATTTCTTGAAGTACATGTGCTGCACCATAAGCATAAAGTGCCCATACTTCCATTTCTCCGAAACGTTGTCCACCCATTTGAGCTTTTCCTCCAAGAGGTTGTTGTGTAACAAGTGAGTATGGTCCAGTAGAACGAGCATGTAATTTATCGTCAACCATGTGGTGAAGTTTAATCATATACATAACTCCGACTCCAATACGGTTATCGAATAATTCACCAGTACGTCCATCACGTAACCATTCTTTTCCATCTTCTGGAAGTCCTGCTTCTTTTAAAGCATCGATAATTTCTTCTCTTGTTGCACCATCAAATACTGGTGTTGCAACATGAATATCTAATGATTGTGCGGCATATCCTAAATGCATTTCTAGGATTTGTCCTAAGTTCATACGAGATGGAACTCCTAGTGGGTTTAAAATAATATCCACTGGTCTACCATCTGGTAAGTATGGCATATCCTCCTCTGGTAAAATAAGGGAAATAACACCTTTATTACCATGACGTCCAGCCATCTTATCACCAACACTAATCTTACGTTTTTGTGCAATGTATACACGAATAATTTTACTTACTCCAGCAGGTAACTCATCAGAGTTTTCCTTTGTAAAGATTTTAATATCGTGAACAATACCTTCTCCACCATGTGGTACACGAAGAGAAGTATCTCTTACTTCACGTGTCTTTTCTCCAAAGATTGCATGTAATAATTTTTCTTCACTTGTAAGTTCAGCCATTCCTTTAGGCGTAACTTTACCTACTAAGATATCATCATCTTTTACTTCTGTACCAATACGAATAATACCATTTTCATCTAAGTTCTTACGTGCTTCTTCTCCAACATTTGGAATATCACGAGTAAACTCTTCAGGTCCAAGTTTCGTATCACGACATTCAATATCATGAACAGAAATATGAATAGATGTATAAACATCATCTTTTACTAAACGTTCATTTAAGATAACTGCATCCTCGTAGTTATAACCATTGAAGTTCATGAAAGCAACGGTTACGTTCTTACCAAGAGCAAGTTCTCCTTTATCGATTGATGGTCCATCGGCGATAACTTCACCAGCATGAACTTTGTCACCTTTTCTTACAATTGGTGTTTGATGGTAACAAGTTCCATTATTACTTCTTTCAAAACCATTTAAGTAATAAGTATCTGTCTTACCAACTGTTTTGATCATAATTTTACGACCATCTACATATTCTACAACACCATCTGCTTTGGCAATAACAACTGCTCCAGAATCTCTTGCAGCAATTGCTTCAATTCCTGTACCTACACGTGGTGCTTCAGCTTTTAATAGTGGAATTGCTTGACGTTGCATGTTAGAACCCATTAGGGCACGTTTTCCATCGTCATGCTCCAAGAATGGAATTCCACTTGTTGTAATAGATACAACTTGTTGTGGAGAAACGTCCATATAATCTACTTGTTCTTTTTTAACAATTACGTTTTCTCCTTGATAACGAGCAGGAATCTTATCATCCATAATCATATCGTCTTTCACTGTAACAGTTGGTTGTGCGATATAGTAATCTAATTCTTCATCAGCAGTCATGTAAGTAATTTCATCTGTTAATTTACAATGATCAATTTTACGATATGGAGTCATAATAAATCCATATTCATTCACTCTTGCATAACTTGATAATGAAGTAATAAGTCCAATGTTAGGTCCTTCTGGTGACTCAATTGGACATAGACGTCCATAGTGAGATGGGTTAACGTCACGTACTTCCATACCAGCACGGTCACGTGATAATCCTCCAGGTCCTAAGCTAGATAAACGTCTTTTATTTGTAAGTTCAGCAACTGGGTTTGTTTGATCCATGAATTGTGATAACTGACTACTACCAAAGAATTCTTTAATACTTGCCGTAAGTGGTCTAATATTAATTAATGATTTTGGTGTTACTTCTGTAATCTCTTGTGTAGACATACGATCACGAATTACACGTTCAATACGACTAATTCCAATACGGAATTGATTTTGTAAAAGTTCCCCTACTTGACGAACACGACGGTTTGATAAGTGGTCGATTTCATCGAAACTTCCAATTCCATCTAGTAAATTTAAATAGTAAGAAACACTTGCATAAACATCAGAAATTGTTAAACATTTTTCTTGAATTGATTGATCATTACCAATGATTTTAACAACAACATCTGGATTTTTCTTAGAATATACTTTCACAACTTGTACTTTATCATACGTATCTAAGTCACGATTAATCAATACTTCTGTTACTCCGAAGCCATTTTTCATTGCATTTGCAACTGCTTCCATATTATCTTTTGTAACAGTTTCTCCTGCTTTTAAAACAACTTCTTTCCCATCTTTAATATCTTCCGCAACACGGCATCCAAGTAGACGATCCATAATATTTAACTTACGATTAAATTTATAACGTCCTACTTTAGCAAGTTCATAGCGGAATGAATCGAAGAATCTAGAAATTAATTGGTTCTTCGCACTATCTAGTGTAGATGGTTCTCCCGGTCTTAATTTTGAATGAATATCAATTAATGCTTCATCCGTATTTTTATTGGTATCTTTTTCAATCGTCTTTGTAAGATATCCAGCTTCATCTTTTCCATCTACGCAGAATAAATCTAAAATATCCTCATCGTTAGAAAGTCCTAATGCACGAAGTAATGTTGTAATAGGTACTTTACGAGTACGATCAATACGAACATAGATAACATCTCTGGCATCTAGTTCATATTCTAGCCATGTTCCACGTGTTGGAATTAATTGTGATGTAATCACTAAACGTTCATTCTTATCAATTTCACGTCCAAAATAAACACTTGGAGAACGAACTAATTGTGATACAATAACACGTTCTGCCCCATTGATGATGAAAGTACCACTTTCTGTCATAATAGGCATGTCCCCTAAATAAATCTCTTGTTCTTTGACTTCTCCCGTTTCTTGGTTAAAAAGTCTAGCTTGTACTTTTAAAGGTGCCGCATAAGTCGCATTCTTTTCTTTGCATCCTTTAATAGAATAGCGAGGTTCATCAAATGAGTATTCGCCAAATTCAAGCGAAAGATTTCCAGTAAAGCTCTCTACTGGAAAAATATCATCAAATACTTCTTTAATCCCCTCTGTCATGAATAAGTCATAACTCTTTTTTTGAATTTCTAGTAAATTACCAAGTTGAATTGCATTCTTTGTCTTCGCATAATTGCGTCTTTCTCGGTGATCCCCAAATTTTGTAACTGTGTAAGCCATTCCTTCACCCCTATAACTATATTAAACCATACCATGTATTTCCCATCGACAAAATACATGTAGCCAATTTATAATTTTACGCTAATGTGCGCAAATTGTCAATTGACTTTTAAACAAATTACATAAAAACCTTTATTTTTTGCAACAAGTGATACCTCATATTCATCTTCCATATCTTTCATGACACTTTTTGCACCTTGATCTTTATGTATTACAAAATAAATTGCTCCCCCTTTTTTCAGGTGTTCTTTTGCTGTTTTTAAAATTTCATATAATATCTTTTTGCCCACTCGAATGGGTGGATTTGTAACAATGTAATCGAATGTTTCACTTACATTTTGATACATATCACTTTCATAGATATTAACGACTACGTCGTTTAATATAGCATTTTTCAAAGCCAAATTAAGACTTCTCTTATTAATATCAATCATGTGAATGTCTAAATCTTGATTATACTTTTTTAAAAATATTCCAATAGGTCCATAACCACATCCAAAGTCTAATACTTTTCCGTGTATTGTATCCATAGGAATGCTTTCTAATAAAGTACGGGTTCCAAAGTCTAATCCTTTTTTCGAAAAGACTCCGTGATCCGTAATAAAAGATAGATCTATATTACGAATCATTACTTGGTGGGTCATTTCTTTTGATTTCAATTCCTCGTCATTTGTAAAATAATGTCCCAAAATATCCTCCTATTTATATACGAGCAAAGCCCATACAAAAGTACAGGCTATTTTCATCTCTCAATTTTCTTACTTTAATTCAATTGTAGCTCCAGCTTCTTCGAACTTAGCTTTTAATTCATTAGCTTCATCAGTGTTAACATTTTCTTTAACAACTCCACCGTTGTCAGCGATAGCTTTTGCTTCTTTAAGTCCAAGGCCAGTTACATCACGAACGATTTTGATAACTGCAATCTTGTTAGCACCAGCACTTGTTAATGTTACATTTACAGTACTTGGTCCTTCTTCAACAGCTCCAGCTTGTGGTGCAGCAGCAACTGCAACAGCACTTGGATCTACTCCAAATTCTTCTTTCATTGCATCAACTAAATCTTTTACTTCAAGAATAGTCATTTCTTTTAAAGCACTAATGAATTCATCTCTTGTTAATTTTGCCATTTTATATTCCTCCTTTAATTTTCTTATTCAGCTTTTTCTAAATCTTTACTATATAAATCTAAAGAAATAGAAAGGTCTCTTACAACACCCATAAGTCCTGCAGCTAATTGCGTTAATAGTACATCTCTTGATGGTACATTTGCAAGTTTATGTAATGTTTCTAAGTCTGTAATTTCACCGTCAACAATTCCGGCTTTAATTACTAATGCTTCATGTGATTTTGAAAAATCATTTAAAGCTTTTACTGGTGCAACTGCATCTGGTCCAAATGCAATTGCTTTTGGTCCAACTAGTTCAGCATCAAAATCATACTTTAATGCATCGAATGCACGACGAGCTAATGTATTCTTATAGATTTTTAATTCTGAACCAGATTCTCTTAAGTTACGACGTAGTTCTTTCAAATCAGCATCTGTTAAACTAGCATATTCAAATAAAATAACACTACCAGCATTTTTTACTTTCTCTGAAATTTCATCTACAATCGCTTGTTTCTTTTCGAGAATTTTTTGATTTGCCATCTCTTTCGCCTCTCTTTCTCTTGTCTTTTATAGTGCGTAATAAAAGTGTCTTACGACAATACCGCAAGACACTTCAAAAACTTTATGAAAAGTTCCTCGGCAGGATAATTTTTAAGCTTTCGCTCCCGCTGTCTACGGCACTAAATTCAAATTGACGATTACATTATATCATAGCAATCATTAATTGTCAAAACTATTTGTATCAACTTTAATTCCAGGACCCATTGTAGAAGATAAACTAATGCTTTTTACATAAGTTCCTTTTACAGTTGCAGGTTTACTTCTTAAAATAACTGATACAAAAGCATTTAAATTTTCTAATAATTTTGCTTCTTCAAATGAAGCTTTACCAATCATAACATGTACAATACCAAATGAATCAGCACGGTATTCTACACGTCCTTTTTTCACATCTTCTACAGCTTTCTTTGTATCTAATGTAACAGTACCAGTTTTAGGGTTTGGCATTAAACCTTTAGGTCCAAGTAATTTACCAATCTTACCTAAAGCAGGCATCATATCTGGAGTTGCAATCATTGTATCGAAATCAAACCAATTTTCTTTTTGGATTTTTTCGATCATATCAGTATCTCCTACGTAGTCAGCACCAGCTTCTTTTGCAGCTTTAGCAGCTTCTCCACGAGCGATAACTAATACTTTCTTTGTTTTTCCAGTTCCATTAGGAAGTACAATCGCACCTCTTAATTGTTGATCAGCTTTTTTTGTGTCTAAGTTTAGACGAATTGCAACTTCTATTGTTGAATCAAAGTTTGCTGTAGCAGTTTCTTTAGCAAGTTTTACTGCTTCTTCTTTTGTATATAGTTTCCCTTTTTCAACTTTTGAAAGAGCTTCTACATATCTTTTACTTTTCTTCATCCTTCATTCCTCCTTATGTGGTACAAGCGGACATTTCCTTCCACATAGGTTACCCTATATGTATATTTATAATTTATTAATTAGTCTTCGATCTTAACACCCATATTACGTGCAGTACCTTCAACGATTTTCATTGCACCTTCTACATCATATGCATTTAAATCAGGTAATTTCGTTTCAGCAATTTCACGTAATTGGTCTTTTGTTAATGTAGCAACAGTTTCGCTAGATCCTTTACTAGCTCCTTTATTGATTTTCGCATACTTCTTAATTAAGAAAGCAGCTGGTGGAGTCTTAATTACAAAATCAAAACTTCTATCTTCATATACTGAAATTTCAACTGGTAAAATATCACCCATTTTATCTCTAGTTGCGTCATTATATTTTGTACAGAATTCCTGTAAATTAATTCCTGCAGGTCCTAAAACAGTTCCTACTGGTGGCGCTGGTGTTGCTTTTCCAGCTGGAATTTGTAATTTAATCATCTTTGCTATTTTCTTTGCCACGAAAAACACCTCCTATATTTTTTTCGCGAGTGGTAAAACGCGTCCGCTTACATTCGCTCCCACTAAAATCTATATTAAAAAATAATATAGCGTATTCATAATATCACAAAAGTATTTATTTGTAAACAGTTTTCTTATGCAGTCTTCTCGATTTCTCCGACTGTAAGTTCGACAATTGTCTCCTGTCCAAAAAGATCTAGAGCAACTTCTAACTTACCAGTTTGTGTATCGATACTCTTTACCTTTCCAAACATACCAGAGAAAGGTCCACTAATCACCTTAACAGAATCATCTACATTTAATTCACTACCAATTTCAAGACGACTCATACCCATACTACCTAAGATTTTATCTACTTCTTGTGGTGTTAATGGGAATGGTTTTGCTCCCTTACCACTAGAACCGATAAATCCAGTAACACCTGGTGTATTTCTAACTATATACCAAGCTTCATCTGTCATAATCATTTCCACTAAAATATAACCTGGAAACATCTTCTTTACTTTTTCTTTCTTTTGTCCATCCTTCATTTCCACTTCTGTTTGTTCTGGTACAACAACACGGAAAATATAATCTTCCATTCCCATTGTACTAGCACGCATTTCTAATTTTTCTTTCACCTTATTCTCATGCCCAGAATAAGTATTTACGACATACCATTCTTTATCCATAATTCACCTACGCTCCTAATGTTTGCACAAATGCTAAAATAAAATCCGTTACAGAAAAAAATACTCCAAAAAATGTAATAAACACAATCGTTGCTGCCGAATAAGTAAATAACTCTTTACGATTTGGCCAACGTACCTTCTTCATCTCTTTTTTGACATCAATCAAAAATTTCTTCAATTTTTTCATTCTTTCACCTACCATATATTATGTTTTTATTCAAAATAAAAACACCCTTTCGTGTCTACCAGTAATATAACACCAAAGAGTGCATTTGTCAATCACTATATATCATTATCACTTTGTTTTAATGATTTTGTTTCATTGCCACAGACATTTGTTGTTTATAATATAAAATTTTAAAACGACTCATCATGACATGTCCTATAATATCAATCCCTGTCTTAATACTATCCCATTGCCATAACATCATAAAATCCCCCTTCAATTCTTTTATCTGTTATAAAATGTACTTTCCCCTTTCGGATAGCGTTTATATTATTACAAATTTATAAAATTGTCAAATTCATGAAATTTAAAAATAAATGTAATGAAAACCTATTTTTTTATAAATGGTAGAAGCTCTAGGCAATGATAATATTCTAGCAAAAATTAAATTATATAATTCATCAAATAAGAAAATAAAAGCAAGTGTGAAACTGATTGTTAAAAATACTTTACGATTCATTCTTTTTGCTAGATAAAAACAAAAAGGAACAATCACATACATCAAAAGTAAACTACATAATCCAAAAAATAACACGCTTCTTAAACATACAAAGCCGTTGATATTGCCAAAATTCCATATCTCTGAATTATAATCCCAACATCTTAAACCATCCCAAAACTCATACATAAACCAACCAGCAACATATTCTAAAATTCCACATGTAATCAAACTTACAAAAAATACAAAAAATGGATTTTTTCTTTTCTTATAAGTTAAAAAATAAATAAACATTGCTCCAATGGCATAGATATTAATCCATGGTAAGAAATTACCACCACGATAATAAAACTGTGTCATTCCACTGTTGATAAAATAAAATATAAATTCATAAAGCCATCCAAATACACCAGTAATGACTATAATTAAGCTAAAAATACCTAACAGAGTAACTTTATCAAACTGATGATCATGTTCTAAATAATTTTTAAATTTTTCTCTCATACAACATACTCCCCTTTTTTTATTTCTCTTTCAATAAGTCAATGATAATATTAGGAATCATAGTGTTTCTAATATAATGTCTATACTCTTGTTCTTTTTGACTTCTACCACTATATAATGATTTATTCGTAATTGTATTATCGGAAATTACAAATAGCGCTGCTGTCGGAATCTGCATTAACTGACTGGCTTTAAATACAGCTGCTGTTTCCATTTCAATCGTCTTCGCTCCTGTTTCTAAAATCATAGAAATCGCATGAAACTGAGCAAAAATTGTATCTACAGAATAATTAGGAAGAATTGTACTTTTTCCATATATTCTTTCACAACAATTCACAACTTCATCTACAAATTTTCCATACGGATATTCTTTCTTTAAAAATTCATCTTCTAAATTGGTATTCAAATATCTAGATGCTCCATCTCCACAAATGGAATAATTAGGAATGACAATATCTCCAATTGCAATCTCTTCGCTTAAAGCTCCAGCAGAACCAATAAATAAAAGCTTTTTACATTTCGTGAGTCCCAATGGTAAGATAGCTTCTAAAACGGCAGAAGCACCTATCATTTGCAATTCTAAAAAAGAAAATTCAATATTTTCACCAGTAATGTGATATAACTTATCTGTAATTTGTTCTATCTGTAAGTTATGATTTTCAAATATCGTATGTTTCCACCAAGGAGCAATTACAACATAAGAAGAAATACGGTCATACCCTAACCTTTTCACAATATCTTCTTTATTTGTTCCATATTTGTCATGCGCTAAAATCAAATCATCATACTTCATATGACAACTCCTATCTACTATAACAGTATCATAATATAAATACTTTGAAATTGTCAAACAAAAAAAGCGGGTATTTCCCGCTTTTTACTAATAAAAAGTACAACGAACAAGGAGACATTACCTAAATAGTACGTACTAGTTCCACTGAAACTAATTTCGGTACTGTAATGTAATCTACCTAAAGATATATATGGTAATAATATATATCCCTTAATTACTATGTTCATCTAGTTCTGTTTTATGATTAGAAATCTTTACCACTCTTTCATATGTCTCTACATTAATTGCAATTCCAATAACCAAGATATACGCTAAAATATAAATCCAAATCATCATAATAATCAAGTTAGATAAACTTCCGTAAAAGATGTCATAATTTGCAAAATGACTCACATAATAAGAATAAATTGCAGTAACTAAAATCCACCCAAGTGCAGTAAATACAGCACCTCTTGTCATATAACGACTTTTAATATTTTTATCTGGAGCAAGTGTATAAATACATTTGATAATAAAATACGTAATGATAAAGGCTACTGGCCATTTGAACAAAATAAATATTTGATAAATCGTATCGCCAAATTCTCCAAGACCACCAAAATTTTGTACAGTTTGTAAAATTGTATTACCAAAAGCAAGTATTACCAATGTAAAAATAAATAATCCTACTAATAATATGGTTAAAAAAACAGCTTTAATACGTGTACTAATATAATCTTCATGATCTATTCGGTATAAAGTATCAGTCGCATCAATGATCGCATGACAACCATTACTTGCTAAAACAAAACCGATAATCATGAAAAAGATAACATTCATATCGATTCCTTTTCCCGTAATAAATGGTAAAATAAGATCTGAAATTTGACTTGGAAGCGTATTTGTCATAGCACCTACAAACTCTGCAATAGAAACGTGAAAAAAAGAAGCGATAACGCCGACTAATGTAATAATAGGAACTAAAGAAAGTACCAAGAAAAATGCGATATGTCCAGGTAAAACTCGCATTTCTTCTTTTCCTATTAATTCAAATAATCTAATTATCAGCCTCTTTAATTGTTTCATATATAATCCCTCTTATATTATGCGTTATTTTCTTCTTTATTATTCTTCATATCTTGTGTTGCTTCATTAATTGCATCATCAATTGTTTTTATCGCATCTGTAATCATACTATAACCAATCGCTGCTCCAAATCCATGAGAGATATCTTTAAATTCTTTATTTAATTTACGAATATAAGAAACTACTTGCTTTTCTTCATATCCTACCAAATAAATTAAGAATTCATTTCCATTTGTACGCATAATTTCACTATTTTCAATTTGTGTCGTAATCAATTTATTGGCTGCCTCTTTAATTAAATTATCTCCTTCTGTATGGCCATAATTATCATTTACATAAGCAACATTATTCAAATCGACAATGACAATTGCTTGTGGATAAATTCCAGACTCATCCCACTTCTTCATACTATCATTTAGATAAGTACGATTTTTTAACGAAGTTAACATATCAATATATTGTAATTTATCATTCTTACCGATGACGATTTTTTGTTTTTCACGTGATTTTATTTTCTTATAAATGAAATATCCAATCGCGATTGCTCCAAATCCTCCGACTAAAATTAATAAATTACGGATAAAATATGATTGTTTGTGTAAGAATAACTGTTCATAACTCTGATTCATAATTTTATTTTCTTCTACAAATGACAAATAAAAATCTAAATAATTTTCAAAAACTTCATTCTCATTAATATCACGAACAACAAATCGATAATTATCATTTAAATCAAACAGATAATCGATCTTATAATCCTTTAAATCAGATTTCTCATAGTACTTATAAGTATTATAATCAAGTGCGATATATGAATTTTGATTGACATGTTCTAATAATTGTTCCACATTATCATAAGTTTGTGTTTCAATATTATATTTTTTTAACATGTTTTCCAATTTCGTATTAGCAACAACCGCAACTTTGTTATTTTCTAATGCATATAAACTTTGAATCACTACATTATCTTCTAGTAAAGATGCGATTACAATTTTTTCATGATATGGAGAAACCGTTCTTAAAACATCCATTTTATAAGTGACACGCGGAGAAAATTCTAAGAAGAAATCCACTTCATTCGCATTAAACGCATTTACTAACTCTGTATAGTTGTCATATTCTTTAAAACTAATTTCAATATCACTTAAATCAGAAAACTCTTTAATTAAGTTACTGTTCATTCCGAGTAATTTTCCACTCATATTTGTATCAAATGGAATATTTTCTACAAAACCGTAAGTATATCTTTTTCCTTTAAATTTGGCACGATCCGTTTCTGTATAATCTGTATAAGAGAAAAAAGCATCATTAAAGTTTACATGATAAGAATCCGCAAAAGATTCTTGTAACCATTTTTTACTGTACTTCGTTAAAATATTATTTAAACGATCATTATCTCCTAATGTTAAAACATAATTTGTCTTATAACTTGCAATATTAAAAGCAATATTTAACTTTTCAGATTCTAATATTTCTTTTAAATAGTGAATTTTTGGTAAGATAATTCCATTTAGTTCTGTTCCATCTGTTTCCATTGCTTCAATCATTACTTCAGCACTATCAAATGGTTGTAACTTCATGTTTTCAACGCCGTCTAAATACTTTGTTGCATCTTCAACATCATTTTTTAATACACCAAATGTCTTCCCATTTAATTCTTTTAAATCATTATATTTTTCTTTATCTACAGTCAAAATTGCATAATTATCTTCATAAAATACAATATCGTTTTTACCTGGTTCTGTCACAGCACGAAATTGATAACTAGCTGTTGATTCCTCTCCTCTTTCATAAGGAAGTTCATTGAACTCTAACTCTGTATCTTGTTCTAGATCTGTTAAAAAATCAAAAAAGATTCCTTTCCCCTCATTTGTAAAAACTAATACGTCATTCATAGCTCCAATATCAAAGACTGTATTTTTATTATTTTCAATCCATTGCTTTTCTGCTAATGTCAGAGTTGTTTTCGAATTTTCTTGGTAAAAATAATAGAACACTCCTCCAGCTACGGTCAAACAAAGAAGAATCACAATACTCCACAGTATGATTTTTTTGTTTTTCATATTACCACCTTATTCATTATTGGACCAAACAAACGCTTCACTCGTTTTATGTTTATATCCAATATAATTAATTTCATAGTCACTAGAACTAATAAAAATCTGTAAATCATAATATTCTTTTTGTTCCGTTGTAAAAGTATCTAATAATACATTTGCAACTTCTTTTACCTTTGTTTTATCAGCATCTTTAGAAACTTCTACTTCTACATTCACTAATCTACCTTGAAGACGATAATCAACAGACTCTACAAAATCATTTTCTTTGATTTTATCCTCTATTTCTGTTACTTGTTTTTCTTCGATTGGAACATTTTCAATACCATCTAGACGATCTCCATATAAGCTCTTAGAGAAGTCTGGAAAGAACCATCCTTTCAACAAGAAAAATAAAATAATAATGATTAAAATAATTCCTACAACAATAGAAACTCTCTTATGTTTTTTCACTAATTTTACAAAATTTTTCAAATATCTTCACCCCAATATCATTTTTGTTACTGGACTTATTATACTATAATTTTATGCATTTTACAAATATCTATTTTATTTTAAATAAAAAGACTACTGATATAGTTTACAATAGTCTTTGCATACTTTTTCAACAGTCTTTTATTTTTTACTTTGATAACTCTTTTTGTAATATATCCATGGCCATTTTTGGATTGGCTTGTCCTTTTGTCTCTTTCATCACTTGTCCCATTAAGAACTTAATCGCACGATCTTTTCCTTCTTTATAATCTTTGACACTATCCGGGTTATTCTCAACAATTTTCTTAACAATTTCTTCAATTGCTCCACTATCACTAATTTGCGCAATTCCTAATTTTTTAACTGCTTCTTCTACAGTTCCACCATTTTCAAGAAGTTCATTTAATAATTCTTTTCCTTGTTTTGATGAGAACTCTTTCTTGGCCATACGATTGACAAACGTTTCTAACTCTTCTCTAGAAAGTTTTAATTCTTCTACAGAGATTTTCTCACGATTCATATAGGATAGAATATCGCCAGTTAAATAATTGGCTAGTACAACCGCATCTGTATTTGCTCTTACACTCTCGTAATACTCACAAATCATACGATTGGCAATAATTGTTTTCATCTGGTTGTCATTTAAACCGAGTTCACGATACTTCTCTCTTAATTCATCTGGCATCACTGGTAGAGAATTCTTTGCTTTTTCAATTTCTTCATCACTTAAATGAATCATTGGTAAATCTGGTTCAGGGAAATAACGATAGTCATTTCCTGTTTCTTTGGTACGCATCAAAATTGTCTTACCTGTTTTATCATCAAAACGTCTTGTCTCTTCATGAAGAATTTCTCCCCCATTTTCTAAAATCTCACGTTGACGTTTCTCTTCATAGTGAAGACTGACTCCAACATTGTGAATGGATCCAATATTTTTAATCTCACACTTCGTACCAAAAGAATCTGTATGTTCTTCACGTAGAGAAATATTGGCATCACAACGCATACTTCCCTCTTCAATCTTCACATCACTAATTCCTAAATAAAGAAGTGTCTCTCTTAATTTTTCTAAGTACAACACTGCTTCTTCTGGTGTTTCAATCACTGGTTTTGATACAATCTCAACAAGTGGTACTCCAGCACGGTTAAAGTTAAGAAGTGTTCCATGATCACTATGAATGCTCTTACAAGTATCTTCTTCAATATGAATTCTCTCAATTCCAATTTGTTTCTTCTTACCATCTACTTCAATCTCTAAATATCCATCATGACCAATTGGTGTCATACTCTGCGTAATTTGATATCCCTTTGGTAAATCAGGATAAAAGTAGTTCTTACGATCAAAATGCATATCTTTACTAATCTCACAATGAAGTGCTAGAGCAGCTCTTAAAGCCATATCTACCACTTCACGATTTAGTTTTGGAAGTGTTCCTGGATAACCTAAATCAATTAAAGTCACATTCGTATTTGGCTCATAACTAAACTCATTCTTCGCCGTTGAATACACCTTTGCTTTACTCTTTAACTCAACGTGTACTTCAATTCCAATTGTCGGTACTAGCATGTCTCTTCCTCCTTTTTCTCTGGATTTAATGAAAGATTCAACTCTTTTTCCAAATAAGAAGCAAGGGTATAAATCTTACCTTCCTCAAAATAAGAAGCAATAATATGAAGTCCAATTGGTAGATGTTCTTTCGTAAAGCCAATTGGTAAACTCATCGCTGGAAGTCCTGCCATATTCACTGGAATCGTTAAAATATCATCATAGAAACTCTTTAAAGCATCATCACCCTTTTGTCCTAATGGATATGCCACATTCGTATTCGTTGGTCCAATAATTAAATCATATTTCTCAAATGCTTTTCTAAATCCATCGGTTAACATTTCTCTTACTTTTAAAGCTTTGTGATAATACTGATTGGCATTCTCCCCACTTAACATAAACGTTCCAATCATAATACGTCTCTTTACTTCTTCGCCAAATCCTTCACTTCTCGTCTTCTCATACATATCTTCTAAACTATCGTATTCTTTCGTCTTATAACCGTATTTCACACCATCATAACGAGCTAAATTACTACTAGCTTCTCCTAGTCCAATAATCTGATAAAGAGGAATCGCATACTCTAAATAAGGGATATCAATCTCATCAATGATACATCCTTGTTTCATCAAATGATGAACTACTTCCAATACCTTTTCACGTACTTCCTCATCTACTTTATCACTCATAAAATAAGTCGGAACCGCAATCTTTAAATCTTTAATATCACGTCCCAAATAAGAAGTAAAATCATCTTCTAAATCTTTTGAAGTATAATCATTCTCATCGACACCAGAAATCGCATTCAATAAAATCGCATTATCTTCTACATTCTTCGTCATTGGTCCAATCTGATCTAAACTAGAACCAAACGCAATTAACCCATAACGACTCACTCTACCATAAGTTGGTTTTAATCCGACAATTCCACAAAAACTAGAAGGTTGACGAATACTTCCCCCAGTATCACTACCAAGAGCAGATGTTACTAATCTGGCACTAACACTAGCAGCACTTCCACTACTACTTCCACCTGGTACTAACTTCTTATTCCATGGATTTAAAATATCTCCAAAATAACTCGTCTCCCCAGTAGACCCCATAGCAAACTCATCCATATTCGTTTTACCGATAATAATCATGTGTTTCTCTTTTAATTTTGATACAACAGTGGCATCATACACTGGTACAAAATCTTCTAACATATGAGAAGCACAAGTCGTTCTTAAATCTTTTGTTGTAATATTATCTTTTATTGCAATTGGAAGTCCAAATAACACATTATCTACTTCCATACTCTCTAATTCTTTCGCTTCTTTCAAAGCCTCTTCTTTATTTAATGTAATAAAAGCATTCAAGTCACTTTCTTCAATACGAGCAAATGCTTCTTCAACAAGCATGGTTGGTGTAATCTCTTTTTTCTTTAATAACTCATTTAACTCTTTAAAACTTTTCTCTAAATAATTAGTTCTCTTCATCTGCAATCACCTTTGGTACTTCTATATACTCATGGGTATCATCTACACCACATGCTTTTAATACAGTCTTTCTTTCTAACTCATCTTTTACAGTATCTTGAAAAAATAAATCATGATTTGTAGTTGGAGCAATTAACTCTTGATTGGTCGTTAATTCTACATTCTCAATCTTCTCAATTTCATCTAATATTTGATTTAATGCGACTTCATATTTATCGACTTCTTTTTCATCTAAACGAAGACGCGCTAATTTCGCAACATGTTTTACTTGATCTTTATATAGCGTTTTCATCCAATCGTCCTTTCTTTTTACAACATAGATATTATATCATGTTTTTCTAGTCTTTGAGAAAAAAAAGACCGAATCCGGTCTATTTATTGACTGATATGATTATTTCGATTTCAATTATGACTTATATACCTTATCACTCGTTTCTTCTCTCCAAGGACAGGTAATAAATGTATTGTATAAATACTGATTACAAAATGAGAATAATTCATGAAAATCGGTCAAATCTCGAACTGTAATTTTAAAATCATCATCTATTTTAGATAAAAATAATTCAATTAAAATCAAATACTTCCATTTCACAGATATTGCGAAATCCATATCTTGCATTAAATTATGTTTCGTATTTTTTACTAAACTCATAAGTGGATGAATCCACGCGAAATTATCATCTCTCATTTCTTCATAACTTTGATATGGTTCAAATAATATATTTGAAAAATCATCATAAACAGTTGGAATATAATAAGTATCTAAATATGGTACTTCCGTAAAAACTTGGTAAATCTCTGTTTTTGTATTCACAAATCGATGTTCATTTTTCAAAAACATCGGATAAGAAGCATTGGTAATATCTTCCCTTGTTCCGTAATATATCTCGTTCACATCTACTTTTGTCATTGGATTCATAATCTGTTTCACTGGTATCTCTCCTTCTAGTGAAAGAAAATTATGACTTCCCTCTTTTTCACATGCTTCATTATAACGAATTACAAATTGATTTCTAACATTTCGTTTCATTTGTGCTAATTGAAAACGAGCAATACTATTCGCATATTCTTTATCATCTAATTGATATGATGTAATAAACTCACCAAAATTTTCAAAAAATGAAATCGGATTTTCTAATAAGAAATTAGATAAAATTTGTTCCTTTGTAAAGATATCAGGTACTAGAGAAATATGATATGAAAATAGATATTCTGACTTATCACATAGTTCCCATAACTTAGCTAAAGATTCCCCTACAATTTCCATATCTAATAACTTTTCTAAATCTTCTTCATTACATGCATTCCAATAAGTATGTTCTCCTAACTTAATTTTTATTAATAATTCTAATAATTCTTTTTCTTCTTCTACTGTATAAGAAAATGTACTAAAGTGTTTTACAACCCATTCTTTTACTTCTTCATACGACATAATGACCCCTCACTTTAATATAGTATTATAGTATATTTTTAAAAATATGCAAGAAAAAAGTAGATTTCACTACTTTCTTTTACTGATCTCATATGAACTTAATACATCTTCTGAAGTTTATTATCATACAACGATTCTTAATTACAATAAAAATACCTAGCATAAGCCAAGTATTTCTCTATGATTTTACATAGTCACAAGCACTACACTTAATGACTTTTTTCTTTGTTTCGACAAGCATTTCACCACATTGTGGACATTTCTCTCCAATTGGTTTATCCCAATATGCAGTTTTACATGTTGGATAGTGATTACATCCATAGAATAATTTGCCTTTACGACTTTTCTTTTCAATGATTTTTCCATCACAGTTAGGACAATCGCAAATAACTACTTCTTCTTTCTTTTCTTGTTTAATATATTTACATGTTGGATAATTACTACAAGCCGTAAACTCTCCATAACGTCCTTTACGGATCACCAAATCACTACCACATTGTGGACACTTTTCTCCCGTTTTTTCAGGTTCTTTTTTCGCAACAGTTTCAAATGCTTCTTTTAAAGATGGTTCAAATTCTTTATAAAATTTATCTAATGTTTGATACCAAACTTTTTTACCATCGGCAATTTTATCTAAATCTTCTTCCATTTTCGCAGTATACTTCACATTAATTAAATGAGAAAAACTCTGTTGTAATTTATCTGTTACTTCAATTCCAATTTCTGTTGGAACAAATTTCTTCTCTTCCATATTCACATAACCACGTGTTTTAATATTATCTAAAATCGTCGCATAAGTACTTGGTCTACCAATTCCTAATTCTTCCATTTCTTTGATTAATTTCGCTTCTGTATAACGTGGTTTTGGTTTTGTAAAGTGTTGTTCTTTTACAATATCAGTTGAAGTAATCATCGGTTCATTCTTCTGATCGAATTCAGGAAGTACTGTCTCTTTCGTATCTTCATAATCCTGATAAATATGTAAATATCCATCAAATACAATTGTCTGTCCAGTTGCTTTAAATTGATAATTCTCATTATCTAAAATTACAGTTGTATTTTCTGTTTTCGCATCTTTCATTAACGATGCTAGAGCACGATAATAAATCATACGATATAGTTTATATTCATCATTCGTTAAATATTGTTTCACACTTTCAGGAGTACGATTCACACTAGTTGGACGAATTGCTTCGTGAGCATCTTGTACATTTTCTTTTTTTCTTGTATGTTTTACAGTACCAATATATTCTTCACCATAAGTTGCTTTAATATATCCAAAAGCACTCTTTACAAATTCATCACTAAGGCGGATAGAATCTGTACGCATATAACTAATAAGACCCACTGTTTCACTACCAAGGTCAATACCTTCATATAATTTTTGAGCAATACTCATTGTCTTTTTGGCTGTAAAACCTAATTTATTAGAAGCATCTTGTTGTAAGGTACTAGTAATAAATGGTGGTTTTGATTTCTTATTCTTTTTCTTCTTTTCAATACTTTCAATTTGAAACGTTGGCTTTAATATTTCTAAAATATGATCTGCTTCTTGTTCATTTTTTACTTCTATATCTTTATGATCATATGCGAATAAGTCTGCTTCAAAGCTTGGAAATTGGGCTGTAATTGTCCAATATTCTTCTTTTTGGAAATTCTGTATTTCACGTTCACGATCAACAATTAATTTTAATGCAACACTTTGTACTCTTCCAGCTGATGAACCACTTGTTTTCGATTGAATAAATTTCGATAACCGAAACCCAATAATACGATCTAATATTCTTCTTGTTTCTTGACTATTTACTAAATCTTGATCAATTTTACGTGGATGTTTTAATGCCTCTATCACAGCTGGTTTTGTAATCTCATTAAAAACAATACGATCATATTGTTCCGGTTTTAATCCTAAAACATCATATAAATGCCAACTAATTGCTTCTCCTTCACGGTCAGGGTCGGTTGCGAGATATACAAATTTCGCATTTTTACAATCTTTCTTTAATTCATCAATTACTTTTTTCTTCCCTTTGATTGTTACATAGTTTGGTTTGAAATGATCTTCGATATCAACTCCTAATCCATATTTTCCTGAAGTTGCAAGATCTCTTACATGCCCTTTACTAGAAACAACTTGATAATCATTTCCTAAATACTTTTCAATTGTTTTTGATTTACTTGGAGACTCCACGATGACTAAGTTTTTTTTCTGCATACTGATCCACCTTTTCTAAGACTAAGTTATATCAAATACCCACGTATTTGTCAACTTCTCTACTATTTATATATCACATCTCTCTTTAATATTCCTGCCTCTTGTATCATTTTTTTCTTTTTTGTTCATATTAAAAATGGGGTGAGAATATGTCTAGACAAAAAATTAGTTGTAATGTACATGACTGTCACTATTGTGATAGACAAAATGATATGTGTCAAAAAGATGAGATTAAAGTTTGTCACTGTTCATTAGAAGAAGAAAAAGAAGCAACCATGTGTGATGCTTATAGAAAAAGAGAAGCGTAGATCTTACGCTTTTTTTATGTTTATATATTTTAAAAAGACAATAGACTAATCAATGTGTCATGAGAATGTTCTTTTTAAAATCTGATTGTATAATACACCAAGATTTCCACCCTGCTTCGTTATTTTTCCCCTTTTCTTGAATATATTTCTCTATTGTATTTTCCAATTAAAATTGAATTTACAATATTGAAATCATAATCTGGACCAAAATATGGTACTTCATCAGCATCAATATAAAACATTTCAATATCAATATAACTTAACTCTGGTTCTTCTGATATCGCAAGCATTAATGTTTTTACTTCACTATCATTTAAATGACTAATATCAAATTTGATTTTACCTTTTTCATCAAATTCTAAAACTGGACATTCATAAGTAACCACATCTTGTGTATGTGCGTTTTCAATATCAATATATGCTTTCATTTTACTCCCTATATTTTTATTTAAAAAATGGATTATATCTTTTTTCTTGTTCTAATGTTGTAGATGGTCCATGTCCTGGATATAGTATTATATTAGATGGATATGTTTTGATGTGTTCGATACTATGTTTCATATCTATTTCACTACCACCTTCTAAATCCATACGACCAATGCTATTTTGAAAGATAAAGTCTCCTACAAACATACAATTTTGTTCTTTAAAATAATATGTTACAGAGTCTTTAGAATGTCCTTTCGTAAATATTACTTCAAAGGAAAATGGTCCTATCTGGTACTGTTTTTCTTCTAAATTAGAGTATTCTAATACTTTAGCATTGGTATCTTTTTGTACTGGTTCTAAAGCACCAATGTGATCAAAATGACGATGTGTAATCATAATCGCATGGACGTGATAATTTTGATATGCTTCTTTAATTTTAGCAAAATTATCTCCAGGATCTATTACAATCGCATCCTTTCCAGATATCAAGATATAACAATTTTCTTCTAAGGCACCAGTGATTACTGTTTTTATTTCCATATTAAAAAGGTTTATTCTTTCTATTTAATGGATTACTTTTTAAAAAACGAATATTATTTTGACGTTCTTTTATTTCTTGTTCAATATAATTCACTGGTTTTGGTTCTGGTGCTGGTTTTTGATAAATCTTTCTCATTCTTTGTTCAAAAACACGATTAGCGTTTTCCTCTCGAATTACTTTTGGATCTCTTCTTCCAATATAGTCTTTTTGCCATTGATTTTGATTCATATTTTTTCCTCCTCTAAAAGCTCTTTTACAGGGCCATAAGTCTTTCGATAGCCATCTATCAATCCATATGTTCTTATCGCTTCTAAATGCTTTTTTGTAGGATATCCCTTATGATTTTTAAACCCATACTGCGGATACTTCTCATCCAACACTATCATCATACGATCACGTGTTACTTTTGCCACTACACTTGCAGCTGCAATCGTAATACTTTTCGCATCTCCTTTCACAATTGGTAACACAGGAATATCTAACTCCATTGGCATCGCATCAGTAAGTACATATTGTAAAGGTATTTTTTCTTTCACTTGATTAATTGCTTTTATCATCGCTTCCTTTGAAGCTTGATAAATATTAATCTCATCAATTCTCTCTGGAGAATCCATACCAATTTCTACAGCAATTGCATGCTCCATAATATAATCATAAAACTGGTCACGTTTTTTTTCTGATAATTTTTTCGAATCTGTTAATCCCGGTAATATAAAATCATGAGGTAATACCACACAAGCAGTAACAACTGGTCCAATTAATGGTCCTCTTCCTACTTCATCGACTCCCCCAACATATTCAACTCCTTGATTCCACAATTCATGTTCATATTGATATAAATCTGTTTCCATACTCTAACCTCAAATTTATTATATCTAATTTCTATCAAACGTTCAAGAATAAACATATTTTAATAAAACGAGAATTTCATTTAATTCTCGTTTTTCTTATTTTTTTGTTGTTTTGATTGTTTTTCTAATTTTATTTTATCTTCTAATTGATCTAAATTTTCATTTAATTTATGAATTCTATCCTGAATTGTTCCAGTTTTATTTTCTAACTGATGATGCAAAGAGTTATCCAAAACATCAATTTTTTTAATTTTTTGACTTTGTTGAGATGCTTCTTGCTCTAACTTCATAATTTTTGTGTTTATTTTTTTGATTATTTCCTGCACCTCATCAACAGTTAGAAAGTTTTCTTGCTCTAACTTCATATTTTTTTTATCTAGTTTTTCCATCAATTCCTGTATCTCATCATTATTTTTTTTGTTTTCTAATTTATTAATTTGTAATTCAATAGTAGTAATATATGAGCTATCTCTTTCCACCGTAGAATATGGTTCTTTTTCTACTGTATATATATTTCCTCCCATATTTACTTCCATTTGCCTTTCAACCGTAATTTGATCACACATTCTAAATAATTCATCACCGTACATTTGCGATAATTTTTCCTTAGATTGTACCGATAAATAGAATTTTAAATCATATTTTGGAGAAATTCGTAATATGTCATTAAAATGTACAATTTCATCTAAACACATGAAATCATCTAAAATTAAATGACAGCGAAGTCCTTTCTTATAATAACTTTTTTTATAAATCCATTGAATTAACATGTTCACAATTTCATTGATTTTATGATCAGTAGGATTACAAAGACAGAAAATAGCTGTTTTATCACTATATAGCATTTCATGAGTAAACGTTTGATTTTTCGAAATCCCAATTTCAAATTTAAAAGGTTTAACCAATTCACAAATGATAAGACATGCACGACGGATTTCTTCATAAGTAAAGTTATTTAAATGAGATGGTGGATTATCAAAATATGAAGCAAACAAATTTTTTTCTAATAGATGTTGTACATGATGGGGATTGGAACAAATTCTATAAACGGCATTCCAACTGTTTTTCCAAAAGTGTTTGCTTGGTATTTCATCATCTCTACGAAGATTTTTGTCAATATAATTACAGATATAATTGAAAATAGTTTTCACTTGAATTCCTAATTCATAATCATGTTTTTCTACTGTATGGAACAACTGATCTGAAATATCTTGAGATACACCAGTTAATGGATTAAAATGATGTACACCACCATAAGTCCACTTTGCTAAATCAATGATTTTCACTCTGTACCCTTGTGATTTTACTTTTTCATAAAATTGTTCTAAATATTCTCCTTTTGTATCTACTAAAAATAAGTTTTGATTTTCTTTAATTAATTCATCCACAATTGGAAATAATACATTATTTGTCTTTCCAGACAACATATCACCAGTAACCAATAAAGGTTTCTTACTATTTTTTATTTTCTCTAACATTTCTTTTTTCATATACTTTTCTTCTCCCTTCTTGTTCTTGTAATTGAATTTTTAATTGTTCTAAATGATATATTTTTACCTTTAAAAAATATATATTTTGTTCTAATTCTTGTCTCTTTTGTTCTAATATTTCCGATGTTAATTTATCTTTATATTCTATAATTTCCTCTAAAGTAAAACCCAATTCTTTTAGCTGTTGTATCTTCTGTATCTCTTCAATATCTTCTTCTTGATAGTATCGATAACTTGTAAATGGATCAACTTTACTTGGTTTTAATACCCCACATTCATCATAAAACCGTAAAGTTCTAACCGGAATTCCAACCATTTTAGAAAAATCTCCGATCTTATACATTTAGCATGTTTTCCTCCTTTCCATTTTCACTATAACATTCCAGTTTACTGGAAAGTCAAGTTCTATCCTCTATTTTTATTTTAACATATATATATTTCAATGTGCAAACAAAAAAAAGAGTATCTTGCAACT
>ERZ1643251.1694-NODE-1694-length-24450-cov-4.781554_pt1 | contig 24450 bp, 16 predicted proteins | sample MGYA00579261_ERZ1643251 | MGnify/ENA primary metagenome ERZ1643251 (study PRJEB29033, sample SAMEA4952267) | chicken gut metagenome | biome: Broiler Chicken; feature: Gastrointestinal Tract; material: Caecum | place: Ireland | collected 2018 | study: Broiler... | reverse complement strand
TTCGCTTGACCAGCTCCGGAGCAGATTCCAGATAATGTCCCACCACAAAGAATGTCGCAGGTGCCTGATGCTTTTTCAGAGCATCCAATATGGGTTCCGTATTGCCATTTTCATATCCGCAGTCAAATGTTAGATAAATGACTTTCTCTTCTCCCTCCCCTACGTAATAGGCATCGTATTCTGCAAGCTCCTGTGCTCCTGCATTTCCTGTAGGTTTCTGGCCTTCCTCTCCAAATCCCAGCCCCCAGTTTTCGGAACTTAAAACCTCCGCCGATGTCTCTCTGACCCCATATACAGCCGCTGCTAAGGTTCTTCCCAGGAAGAACATCGCGCAAAGGAAAAGCACTGTGGGAATGATCTTCCTCCAATTATTGATCCGGTTCTCCCGTTCCCCGGTCTCCCCACTCAGAGATATTCTTTTTTCTTTTTTCAGGTGTTTTCGAATCTTCTCAAAGGATAAAGAAATTTTCATATGGCTGCCAATCTTTTTTGTTTTAGCACAATATATGATTTTACTTATCTCTTCATGATACTTCTTTTCTTTCACATTCTTTGATTCGTGAACTCGGCTCTTTTGGACAATTCCTTCGGTCTCTGCCTTATCCTGTTCTTATAAAGGTCTGTGTTTTGAGGAATCAAAAAACTGATGGATTTTCTCTTCCGCTGCCTTACTTGTACGGAAAGCTGATTTCTCCAAAGACCCTTTACTCAAAACAGTCCGGCAGGCCAGTATAGCTGGCCGCTAACGGATATTGCTACACTCCGATCAGTGCGTCGAAGGTTCCTACCATATTTAGTCTCCCGTACCCCCACTCCCTGTTAGGATAGCTTAAATCACTGCTGCGGGAAGCTCCTCTGATCAAATAATTTTTAATCTCCCTGCTCTCCACCAGCCGGTTATTTCCCTCTACAATAGCCCACTGCATAAACTGAGCCACCGCTCCCGCCGTGATAGCTGCCGCAAAGCTGCTGCCGGTCTGCTTGCCGTATATGGTGGATATATTGACTCCGGGAGCCGCAAAATCGGGACGTATGGCTCCCAATCGACTGAATCCTCTTCCAGACTCCGCATAAAAGCTGTTATTAGCGGCATTATAGGCGGAAACACTGATAATATCCGTAGCCATCGCAGGCTCCGTCAGCGTGGTATAGGGATTGGATTCCAGAAAATATACCTGTGCGTTCATAAATGTGGTTATAGGCAGCCACATGTGAAATTCTCCGTTGTGCACCTCTCCCACGGACTCCACCCGAAAGTTCCAGATCCCCGGCGTGGGATCCTGCACCCTGAACAGTATCAGCTCCTCCCCGGAGGAAGGCTCCACCAACACGCTGTCTATGGTAATCCTGGTCCTTTCATATACAAAGCCGTAGGTAATACTCTGTCGCAGCCCCAGTCTGTTGGGCGGAATGGTTTCTCCTCCGGGAGAGCGCACTGTCACATTGAACACATCCGGCACATTCCCCCACAGCTCCAGAAAAAATCCTCTCACATCCTCCGCTACCCTGATTTCCACATTGACGCTGCCTCCGGATAATGCCGTGGGATTTTCCAGGACTCCGTGATAGTGATGGGCCGCGTTTCCTTCATTTCCTCCGCAAACCACCACAGCCCTGCTTCTTTTCACCCCGACCCACCGCAGGTACCGGGCGAGAGCGGAATTCCCCGCATGATCTCCGAAACTGGTACCCAGTCCCAAGCAGATCACCATAGGCCGTCTAAATAGCTCCACAAAGCTATCGGCATATTTTACCGCCAGCATAATGTCATTTTCCTGGTAGGCGTGTGCCTCCTGAGGCACCAAATAAAAATCTCTGAGATACTGTTTCGCTTCCTTTAGCTTGACAACCAGAATATCGGCATTGGGCGCCGCCCCAATGTATGCAGAGCCCGCACTCCCATTGATCAGAACGCTGCCCGCCGCCACCCCGGCCATTGCGCTGCCGTGTCCGATTTCATCCCTGCTGGGAACAATGGAATAGGGATCCTCCGCCCGCAGAGCACGGTTAATATCCTCCCTGATGTACTCGGTCCCGAATAAAAATCCCTTGGGGGGATTTCCCTCCTGGATGGTCTGGTCCCATATGGCCAAAATCCGGCTCTGTCCGTTTTCATCCAGAAAAACCGGATTTGTATAATCGATTCCGGTGTCTATCACACACACAATTACTCCTCGTCCCGTGAGATTCAGGGGCTCTCTCTGTACCTGCGTAATACCGCTGGCAATCAGGCTTCCGGGATCAAATCCTTCTGCAACCCTCCCCTCCTGCATCAGCCCATAGAGCTTAGGAATTGTCTGATAATCAAAAAAGTACTCCTCTATATTGGGAACTCCGCTTCTGTTCAGATAAACCACATTATACAGATTTTCTATGTTGACATAGCAATAATCATAGGTCACATCCGTTTGTACCATATGAATAGAATAATCCGTGATTACATCATAAAAATTGTTGGAAAGTATTTTTTCTTTACAGTCCACAGCCACACCCCCACCCTCTTCAGCAATTATTCATTTCGATAATAGCTTACTTTTTCTATTTTATGACAAAGCAGAAAAAGGGTTCTGTGTCCTTCTTGCTTTATTTCATTTCCCGTAGGCTCCTGTCTGATCCTTCGGGGATATTCCTCACTGCCGGATTTTGCGTTGGTTCTGTGTATGTTCTTCAGTGTGGGCGCACCGCTGCTTCGAACCCTGGGCTTTATGTCCATTCTGCCCAAATCAATTACAAAATTATTTCCCTGGAACAGCTGATGGACGCCCCTACTCTGAAGCCGACAAACTTGCTCTTCTTGGGCAAAGACCATACCAGCACCTTTGACCATGTCCGCTTCGCCTATAAGGAAGAGGGTGTCCTGCATGGCATATCCCTAACGGTTCCGGAGGGCAGCATGACTGCCCTTGTAGGAGAATCCGGCGGCGGCAAATCCACGCTGGCAAATCTTCTGGTCCATTACTATGACGTCACAGGCGGCTCCATCAAAATCGGCGGTCAGGACATCAGACGCATGAGCATAGAAGCCTTGACATTCACACCATGGTCGGCAATGGAGGCCAACAATGAGCTTTGCAAAGGAAAAACCCTGCTGGTCAGCTCCCATCGCCTTAACACCATCCGGGGAGCCGACCAGATTCTTGTGGTTTCCGACGTCCAGATTGCCCAACCAGGAACCTCTCAGGAGCTTATGTCCCAGGACGGTATCTACCGGAATTTTGTGACTATGCTGGAAAGCAGCAAGGGCTGGAACCGCCGGTCCCAGCCTTAAAACATATGAAAGAATTTTCTGCTTGCAGGACTCCTTACTGCTGCCTGTCACTTCACCCCCACCCGCAGGGCGTTCAGAGTACGAGGATAACCGATATGCAGCATGCACCGAGTAATGACGTTCAAGAAAAGCCGCCCCTCTTTCCTTCAGCATCTCATTGGTAATGATCAGAAAGGGGCAGCTCCTCCTCTCTTATCCAGTCCCCCAAGACGCTTTTCACACTCTTTCTCTTACTCTCAGGCATCTGATTGCATTCAGCACTGCCAGCACCATAACGCCCACATCCGCAAAAATCGCTATCCACATATTTGCGATTCCCATAGCTCCAAGAACCAGGCAAATTGCCTTTACCGCCAGAGCAAAAACAATATTTTCATATACAATCCGAATGCATTTCCTGGAAATTCTGATAGCCAGTGAAATCTTCATGGGATTATCGTCCATCAGTACAATGTCTGCGGCCTCAATCGCCGCATCCGACCCAAGCGCTCCCATGGCGATACCGATGTCCGCCCTTGACAGCACCGGCGCATCGTTGATTCCATCTCCCACAAATGCAAGCTTTTCCTTTACTCCCTTGTTTTTCAGCAGTTTCTCTACCTCTTCCACCTTATCCCCCGGCAGAAGTTCGCTCTTAAACTGGTCAATTCCCAGCTGGTCCGCCACATGACGAGCCACCATCTCACTGTCTCCGGTAAGCATTACCGTACTCTTCACCCCTGTTTTTTTCAGAGAGGCAATGGCCTCTCGGGATTGTTCCTTCACTCTGTCCGAAATCAGTATATATCCCACATACACTCCGTCAACGGCCATATGCACCACCGTGCCCACACCGGTGTTTTCCATATATGCCAACCCCAGTGCCTCCATCAGCTTACTGTTACCTGCAGCCACTTCTCTTCCGTCCACTCTTGCAGTAACGCCATGTCCGACGATTTCCTCCACCCCGCTGACCCTGGAAGCCTCTATTTCCTTCCCCCATGCCTCCCGCAGGCTCTTGCTGATGGGATGACCGGAATAACTCTCTGCATACGCCGCATATTCCAAAAGCTTCTCCTTCGCCTCCCTCTCGGAGCCCCATTTCCCCACAAATTCTGATACGGGACAAATATCTGTCACGTCGAAAACCCCTTTTGTCAGGGTGCCTGTCTTGTCAAAAACCACATATTTCGTCTCGGAAAGCGCCTCCAGATAGTTGGAGCCCTTCACCAGGATGCCGCATGCGGACGCGCCGCCGATACCGCCGAAAAAACTCAGCGGTATGGAGATGACCAACGCACAGGGACAGCTGATTACCAGAAAAGTCAACGCTCTTTCAATCCATATGCTCCAGGCTGCCGGACTGCCTAAAAACAGATTTGACAGAGGCGGCAGAATTGCAAGTGCAAGCGCTCCATAACACACCGCAGGTGTGTAATACCTGGCAAACTTTGTAATAAAATTCTCTGAGCGCGCCTTTTTCATGCTGGAATTTTCTACCAAATCCAATATTTTGGACACAGTGGATTCCCCAAAATGCTTTGTGGTCCGTATCTTCAAAAGGCCCGATATATTGACGCATCCGCTGATTACATTATCGCCGGCTCCGGCCTCTCTGGGAATGCTCTCCCCAGTCAGAGCGCTGGTGTTCAGGGTGGACACGCCCTCCAGCACCACACCATCAATGGGTACTTTCTCTCCCGGTCTGACAAGGATTACGGAGCCTGGTTCCACCTCATCAGGATCAACCTGTTCCAATTCTCCGTTATCCTTCTGAATATTGGCATAGTCCGGACGAATATCCATGAGCGCGCTGATATTCCGGCGGCTCCTTCCTACTGCCACTGCCTGAAAAAGCTCCCCAATCTGATAAAACAGCATTACCGCCGCACCTTCTGAATACTCTCCCAAAAGCATGGCTCCTATAGTTGCTACGGCCATGAGAAAGTTCTCGTCAAAAATCTCTCCGTGAATAATGCCAAGCACAGCCTTCCTCAAAATATCATAACCAATGATCAGATAGGGAATCAAATAAAGAGCCGCCTTCACCGGCCCCTCCAGGGGAAGGAAGTGAAGGGCGGCAAGAAACGCCGCGGCTGTAATAATACGATATAAAACTCGTTTTTGTTTCTTTGTCATAATTACGTCTCCAGTCCTCCTCGGCAGCACAAACGATAAATAGAAAATCCCCGCCTCAGCTTACATAAATTTCACAGTCCGATTCCACTCTCTTGCAAGCCTTGACCACTTTCTCCATAACGTCTTTCTCTTCCTTGCCCTCCTCAAATTCCACTTTCATCTTCTGGGTCATAAAGCTGACAGTCGCATCCCGTACGCCTTCAACCTTTTTCGTCGCCTCTTCCATTTTCAGTGCACAGGCTGCGCAATCCACCTCGATCTTGTAAGATTTTTTCATCGCCTCATCCTCCATACATTCTTTTTGCAGTTGCAAATGAATTGCATTCGCATGTTTTTTCATTCATATGATCAATAATTCATATGAATATCATAACACTTTTTATGATTCTGTCAAGGTTTAAATCAAAATTTCTTAAGTTAATTTTCAGCATTGACATTAGTACTGAATTTATTATATATTAGTCCTTATAGAGACTATATAGAGGTGCAGCGACTATGAAAAAAACATTCGAGAGACAGCAGCATGACTTTTATTCCGTATGGAGTCAGATCAATATTCTTTACTGCAAATGGGCTGAACTGCTTCACATAAATTACACCACTCTTTTGACATTATACGGCCTTGACGTGCATGGTGGCATGACGCAAAAAAATATCTGTGATTTTTACGGATTCCCCAAGCAAACCGTAAACGGCGCCGTTCACAATCTGCTGCGCTGTGGATATGTGACTTTTGAGGCAAGTCCAAAGGATAAACGCGAAAAACTGGTGAAGCTCACAGAAAATGGGAAAGCATATGCGGAAGAGCTGCTTGAACCTCTGTATCAAGCCGAACAATACGCCTTCTCTGCTATTGGCGATGAAAAAATGACCCAGCTGCTTGATACAATTGATATTTATAATACTTTACTCGAAAAACGACTGGAGGAAATGAAATGAGCCGGTATAAGCTGTTTGCCAAATATGTTTTTCCCTCCGTCCTGGCCTTTGCTCTGTCGGGAGTATACACAATTGTGGATGGCTATTTTGTAGGGCAGAGCATGGGTGACTCCGGACTGTCCGCAATCAACATTGCGTTTCCAATTGTATCCCTTATACAATCTTCAGGCACCGGCATCGGCATGGGTGGAGCCGTTTTGTGGGCCGTGAAGAGGGAAACGGAAAGCCCGGAAAGCGCTGGAAAATATGTGCGCGCCACTCTGCTTCTGCTCCTGCTAGCCAGCGCGGCTTCTACCACAGGTCTCTTCTTCCTCACCGGACCCGTTTTACGCCTGTTTGTCGCACAGGGAAAAATATTTGTCTTCGGGAAAGAGTATCTTGACGTGATCGTATTAGGCGCCGCTTTTCAGATCTTCGCCACGGGTATTGTTCCAATCATACGCAATAACGGCAGCTCTTTTTTCGCCCTGGTAGTTATGGTGTCCGGATTTTTGACCAATATCCTGTTGGATTATGTTTTTGTGTGGGTTTTGGACATGGGCACGCAGGGAGCGGCCATCGCAACCATCATCGGCCAATTGGTCACGACTCTGGAAGCCTTTATCTACCTGCTCTGCCGCAGCCTGCCTATCCGGGGCTCTCTGTCAGAATTCGGTCGGATAGCCGCACATATATGCAAAGTCGGAATCGCTCCCTTTGGTCTGACACTTTCCCCAATGGTATCTCTTATGCTCATCAATCGCTTCGCCATGATGAACGGAGGCGAAGCGGCGGTTGCCTGCTATGCCTGCATCGCCTATGCTCTTACCATTGTTCAAATGTTGATGCAGGGCGTGGGTGACGGAAGCCAGCCCCTTATGAGCAGATATTATGGAGAGGGGAACGGTGCACAGATGGCACAGACACGAAAAATTGCCTATATTGCGGCAATCGGACTGTCTGTCGTCTGCAATTTCCTTTTGTTTTTTACCCGAGGCAGTCTGGGAGAGCTGTTTGGAGCATCAAAAAGCACAGGAATTTTGGTAGCGGAGGTACTGCCCATATTTCTGGTCGGCCTGGTGTTTTATGCTTTTTCCAGAATTACCACTTCAAGCTTTTATGCAACGGAAAAAAACCTTTTCTCTTATTTATGCGTTTATTCGGAACCTTTTCTTTTACTGATATTACTGCTTGCCCTGCCTGCTTTTCTGGGGCAGACGGGAGTGTGGTGGAGTGTGGTTTTGTCACAGATTTTAACCGCCTTCCTTGCTCTGGCCCTACGAACAGCAGAAGACAGAAATAGATAAACAGTGTGCATGGTCCTTCGTCTGAAAACCGTTGAGTTTATAAAAAAGGGCTGCCGGTTCTTCCGAAATACCGAGAAGAAATACCGGCAGCCGCATCACGGCATCCGTCTATCAGTTTGCTGCAATTTCCTTTAAATCATTCATATTTTCTATCAGCTGGTTGCTTCTGATGTCAATAATAGGTCCTCCGGTTCCCTCGATGTATTCCCGGGTAATTGTGACGCGTCCGATATTGTCATCCTTTGGTATCTCATACATAATATCCAGCATGAACTCTTCAATAATAGATCGGAGCGCTCTCGCTCCCGTGTCACGTTTCATAGCCTTTTCCGCAATGGCCTCAAGTGCGCCATCCGTAAACTCCAGCTTTACCTCGTCCAGCTCCAGCAGCTTTTGGTACTGCTTGAGAATGGCGTTCCTGGGCTCCTTCAGCACCTTCACCATCATTTCCTTGGACAATCCCTCCAAAGTGAAAATAATGGGCAGACGACCGATAAATTCAGGTATCATCCCAAACTTACGAATATCCTCAACCGTAACCTTTGAAAGTATATTCTTGTCCTTGTCATATTTATCTTTTAATTCAGCATTAAAACCTATGGAAGACGTTTTTGTCAAACGCTCCTTGATAATGTCCTCCAAGTCGGGGAATGCGCCGCCGCAGATAAAAAGAATGTTCCGGGTATTTACCGTAGCAAGAGGCACCATGGCATTTTTACTGTTTGCTCCTACAGGCACCTCCACCTCCGCCCCCTCCAGCAGCTTCAGCATACCCTGCTGCACACTCTCTCCACTTACGTCTCTGGAAGTAGTGTTTTTCTTCTTGGCAATCTTATCAATCTCATCAATAAAAATAATACCCCTCTCCGCCTTTTCCACATCATTGTCCGCAGCCGCCAGAAGCTTGGACACAACGCTCTCAATATCGTCTCCGATATATCCCGCCTCCGTCAGAGAGGTGGCGTCCGCTATGGCAAGAGGCACGTCCAGCAACCGGGCCAGTGTTTTTACCAGGTAGGTTTTGCCGCATCCTGTAGGACCGATCATGAGCATATTGGATTTCTCAATCTCAATATCATCCATGGTTCCCGTTGCAACGCGCTTATAGTGATTGTAAACCGCTACAGAAATTACCTTCTTGGCATGCTCCTGTCCCACGACATACTCATCCAGGCTTGCCTTTATTTTATGAGGAGCGGGAATATCTCTGATATTGAGCACCGGCTCCTCCTCTTCCTTTTTCTTTTTCTTCCTCAGCTTCTGTTTGTTGGGAATTCCCCCATCTCCCTGGAGATCCGCCAGATTCACAAAGCTGATATTGGGAAAGCCCCCCCGTTTGTTCATCTGTTCCAATTCGTTCTGAAACTGAGAATTATTCAGCATTCCCTGATAATCAAACTGGCTCACCGTCTCCATGGTCTTATGCATGCAGTCGTTGCAGACACAGATATTATTAGGAAGCTTAAACATTTTTCCCGTTTTGCTCTCAGGCCGCCGACAGATAAAGCATACATCTTCGTACTCATTGTTGTCGCTTTTTCCAGCCCTTGAAGAGTCGGATGCATCGGAATGCTCTGACAGATCCCGCCTTTCCTCTCCATCCTGGTTTTTTTCATCTATATCATGATTATCTATTTCATTGTTATTGATATTATCAGACATTTCCCGTACCGTATCCTTCCCTTTCCTGTTTACTGATACATACACATTATAACCAATGTGACAGTCTTGTACAAGTGAAGTTTTTCTAAAGCCTGCTCTCTGGAACTTTCTCCGGACAATAGACAATCCCGGACAAGTCTTTCTCCAACTTGTCCGGGACAAACATTCTCTTTCCCGGTTCCCGTGCTGTCTTCCCTGCGGAAATCAAAGCCGAATGCTCTTTCCTTACTGACTTCCGACAGGTCTGCTGCCCAGCGTAATCTCCAGATCAAGAGAGACGTATTCTCCGTTTTGAGGTCTCATCACCGTTACCGTTGCAGTATCCCCTGAAGCATAATACTGCAGCACCGCCTGCAGATCCGCATAGCTGTCTATCCGTTCTCCATCAAATTCAGTGATAATGTCTCCGCTCATAATGCCCGCATTTTGTGCGGCAGAGCCTTCCTCAGTAGACAGTACATACACACCCTGAGGCATATTGTACAACGAGGAAATCTGAGCGGTTACTTCCTGAAGGTTGATACCCAGGTATCCCACTTCGCTCTCATCAACCCTGCTTCTTGTCTGGCGTTCCATCAGATCCGCTATAATGGGGCTCGCAGAGCTGATAGGAATTGCATAGCCCATTCCCTCCACAGAGTTGCCGCTGATCTTGTTGGAGTTGATGCCGATCACCTCTCCGCTGATATTCAGAAGAGCTCCTCCGGAATTCCCGTGGTTAATGGCCGTGTCCGTCTGGATAAACACACCGGCGGAACCATCCTCCAGCGTGATTTCACGGTTCAGCGCGCTTACAACACCGGTGGTTACGGATTGTCCGTAACCCAGAGCATTACCGATGGCAATCACCGGCTCGCCAAGCTTCAGTGTGTCGCTGTTGCCCAGAGTGGCTATGGAGATACTGTTTATTGTCTCCTGAGAAAGTGAACTGAGAGGAATGGCTATCACTGCAAGATCCATATCTGCGTCCGTTCCCTTAATATCCGCCTGTGCTTCGGATTCATCAATAAAGGTTACCATCAGCTGGTCCGCATCCTCCACCACATGGTAGTTGGTTACGATCAGAAGCTCTTCTTCACTCTCTCCCACAATGATACCGGAGCCCCCTGAAGTCGCCGACTGGCTGTAGGTCTGTCCGAAAATATTGGTGCCTGTCTCTGTAAAATTATTCACAATGGACACCATGGCCGGCATTACCTCTTCCACTACTGAGGAAACATCGGAATCCACCACGGTCACATTACTGGTATTTGTCAGAGTAATGCCGGAGCTGGAGGTTTCCGCCGCATCCTCCTGCGCCGCTTCCTGTACCTGAACCCCTCCGCCTGCGGCGGTAATCTGCTGCGATCCCTGCTGCACCGCATAAAAGCCGACTCCTGCAAACATTCCGAAGAGAAGGCCCATGCTGACGCTGATCATAGTCTTGCGCAAAACACCCCTGCTCCTGCCCTTAGGCTCTTTCTGCTTTTTTCCCGCGGACTGCTCCGGGGAAGAACCGCCTCCCGTCTGATAAACGCCGCTCCCAGCCGACTGATAGGAGCTGTAGCCGTGATACTGAGCATTTCTGTTGTTGTCATGTATATTGGCGGCATTTCCTCCGCTGTAAACACCGGAGGTATTGCTGCCGGCGCCGCTGCCGGAATAAATTTCATTGTCGTACATAATGATTACCTCTTTTCTGGATGTTTTTGTTTTCTTTATCTTTATGCACTCAGTATAGCCATAAATTGTGACGGAATTGTGTTCAAAATATGAAACGCCTGTGAAAAAATAAATTATTCAACCGTTACGGATTTTGCCAGGTTTCTAGGCTTATCCACATCGCATCCCCTGCCCACGGCTACATAATACGCAAATAGCTGCAGAAGAACGATTGCCAGGGAATTGGTAAAATACGGTTCCGTCTGGGGAATATAAATCACATAGTCTGAAGCCTTCTCAATAGCTTTATTTCCCTCGTTCGTCACCGCCATCACAAAAGCTCCCCTTGCCTTTACCTCCACCATATTGCTGATGGTTTTCTGGAACAGAGCGGGCTGCGTTGCCAGAGCCACCACCAGTGTTCCATCCTCAATCAGGGAGATGGTTCCGTGTTTGAGCTCTCCCGCCGCATATGCCTCCGAATGAATATAGGAAATCTCTTTCAGCTTCAGAGAGCCCTCCAGGGAAATAGCATAATCAATCCCACGTCCGATAAAAAAGATCTCCCTTGCCCCCACATACCGGTTTGCAAAATGCTGGATTTTTTCCTTCTGCCCCAAAAGCAGCTCAATTTGATCCGGAAGGCACCTAATGTCACTCAAAAGCCTTTGAAATCTTTCCTGATCGATCACCCCTCGTAGTCTTGCAAATTTCATTGCCAGTAGATACAGAGTGGCAAGCTGGGCACTGTAGGCCTTTGTGGTAGCTACTGCAATTTCCGGTCCCGCCCAAGTATACATCACACTGTCCGCCTCCCTGGCAATGGAACTGCCCACTACGTTCACAATCCCCAGGACCTTAAATCCCCGGGCCTTTGCTTCCCGAAGCGCAGCCAGCGTATCCGCCGTTTCTCCTGACTGGCTTATGACAATGACCATGCTGTTTTCCTCCAAAATGGGATCCCGGTAGCGGAATTCACTGGCCACGTCCACCTCCACAGGAATTCTTGCCAGTCCCTCCAGAACATATTTAGCCGTCACCCCCGCATGATAGGCTGAGCCACAGGCCACAATATGAATTCTTCTCAGATTTTTTATTTCCTCCTCCGTCATATTCAGCTCTTCAATCACAATGTCATTTTCCCTAATCCGGGGCGATATGGTATCCGTCACCGTTTTCGGCTGCTCGTACATCTCCTTTAGCATAAAGTGTTCATAGCCGACTTTCTCCGCCGCATCCGCATCCCAGTCAATGGTTACGGGCTCTTTCATCAGCTCTTCCTCATCCACGGAAAAAAATCTGAGTCCATCCTTTCTGAGGGCTGCCACCTCCTGATTGTTCATATAATAAACGGTTCGCGTATATTTCAGAATAGCCGGCACATCGGAAGCGATAAAGCTGCCCTCCTGATTCTGGCCCACAATCAGGGGACTGTCCTTTCTGGCCGCATAAATTTCATCAGGAAAATCCGCAAACAGAATGCCAAGGGCGTAGGAGCCCTCCACTCGGTGAAGCACCTTCGCAATGGCCTCTAAAGGATTTCCCTTATAGTAATAGTCCAGCAGATGAGCCAACACCTCAGTGTCCGTCTCCGATGCAAACTGATAACCCTTATCTTGCATTTTTTTCCTCAAAGAAATATAATTCTCGATAATTCCATTGTGCACCACTGCAATGGTGCCTTCGCCGTTGGTATGAGGATGAGCGTTTCTGTCATTAGGCGCCCCGTGGGTGGCCCACCTTGTATGACCGATCCCGCAGAATCCTTTCAGTGTGGCTCCTCCCTTTGTCAGATTCTCCAAAACCTTAAGGCGTCCCAGCGCCTTTTGGGTAATGATCTTTTCCCCATCAGACACAGCCATGCCCGCGGAATCATATCCCCTGTATTCAAGTCTTGCAAGGCCGTCCAAAATGATCGGTGCCGCTTGCTTCTCTCCAATATATCCTACAATGCCACACATATTCTCCTCCATTCCGCCCTGGCAGGCATCCGTCATCTTTCCCAATATTCTTTGTTTGCCGTAAAAGCAAGCACCCACTTGCGAGGCAGTTTTTCATAGCGCCTGCCGAGCAAATAGCCGGCATACCGGCAGAAACACTGTATATAAAAACCGGGCAGCTTCCATGGAACATGATCCCTCCATAGGATGCGGGAGGTCTCCAGAATCAGCTTCTTTCCCTCCGACTCCGAGGAAATTCCCTGAAACACCTGACGATACTGTGCCTGAGACACTCCTAAGTCAAAGCTGCGCCGAAACAGCTCAATGCAGGTATCATTGTGAGAGTGAATCACTCTGGCCTTTGCCTCATATGCAACGGCATAGCCCGCCCTTATGGCCCCGGCTGCATAAATCATATCCTCATTGAAAATAGTATGCCCTGGAAATCCGCCCAATTCCTCATAAATATCTCTTCTGTATGCAGCGCAGACATTGGAACAGAAATATGTCTTAATGCCAAGCTCCTGAATATCCGCAGCCGTTTTAATTCTGGATTTTGGGGGATAATTAAAAAGTCTGGCAATTTTTTCCGTTTCTCTGCAGTTCGGCGCCGGAAGCTGTCTGGCGTAGGACACTGCCGTTTTGTCCTTCAAGGCTGCCGTCAGCTCCTCAATCAGCCTTTCGTCAGCAGGAAGCGCATCCTGGGTCATCATCACAAATATGTCCGCATCAGACTTCCTTACTCCTCTTCGTCTGGTGCCTCCGTGATCAAATTCCTTTTTCGACAGGTGGAAAACCCGCACATTTTTGTATTCCTGCAGAAATCTTCTCCCGTATACCAGCTGTTGGAAATACTTTTCCTCCGTATTCATTATAATAATATTCTGCACGGGTACCGTCTGCTTCGCAAGCATTCCCAGCAGCTCAAAGAGCTCCTGCCCCGGCTTATATACCGGAATGATAACGTCAATCTTCATTCAGCAATACTCCCCATTTCTCTTACAAGGCCGCGCCTGATAAGGATGCAGCGCCTTCACCGCTCCATTATACTTAAATTCCGCAGGAAATACAATGTCACCCTCCTTCTGTCGTAAGAAAATCGCATTGAGCCATGACTGTGACTGTGCCAAGACCCAATGCGATTAACCGAGGGAAGAGAAGCTCTCCCCTGTTATCTGTTAATATAAGGCGACGTTTCCTCTTCGATCTTTCTGCTGTACTCCCGAACACTGTCCGTAACCTCATATTCCTGATCGTCAAACAAGAAGTGGTGCAGCCATACTACGTTGGATTCCAAGTCAAGAGGAATAACGCTGCTTCCCTTTGCCCCGATATTTGCAGTAGTGCGCATGCTTTCTTCAGGGAAGCCTCCCTGATCCACGATCCTGTATTTGGAAATGTTCTCCAAAAGATCCAGAATATCCTGAGTATCCAGACTGGTGTAAATATCGTCAATGGCATCGTTGAACACCTTGGTAAGAGTCGCCAGATCGGCTTTCTTTGCCTGCTCCTCAATGGCCATAATAACCTCTCTCTGACGTGAGGCGCGCTTGAAGTCATCCCCCGCAGTATAACGAATACGGCAGTAAGCAGTTGCCTGCAGTCCGTCCAAAAGCTGATAGCCAGCTTCCGTCACAGGCGTATAGTCACACTGAAGCACCTCTGAAATACCAATCTGGTAATTATTGATATGCTTCAGCTCCTCCGAGTCAACCTCCACATATATGCCTCCAAGTCCGTCAATTACCTCTCTCAAGCCCTTATAACCCACCGTAACAAAATTGGTAATATCCAGATCAAGATTCATATTGAGCATTTTAACGGCCTGCTCCGCTCCGCCTGCAGCGTAGGCATAATTACACTTACGGTAATAATCCGTACCCACATTCAAATAAGTGTCCCGGTATACGCTGACCAGCTTGATATCGCCTGTATCCATGTTAATGCTGGCGATCATAATGCTGTCGCTATTGCTGCCTTTAAAGAGTTCATTGTCAGACTGAGCGTCCACTCCAAAAAGCGCAATATTCATATAACCCTTCATGGTTTCGTTTTCAGCCACCTCCTGCTGAATCTCCAGCTCCTCAGGCTCCAATGCCACTACCTTCGGTCCTTCGCTGGTTCTTGTCATAACCACGTAAAGAACCGCCACCATCGCCAGGATCACGGCCAGTTCGATGCCGAAAATAATATACTTCTTTCTCTTTTTGGCCTTATACTCCTTCGCAGTCATTCTTCTGCGGCCTCCCGCTCCCGACGACTGTGGATTCTTTTTCTGATTGGAATTTACTGCCATAATGCTTTTCTCCTTACTACGCAGACATTAATATGCGTTTTTGTTGATAAAACCTGTAAAAAAGGTCATGAAAATAATTTTTATATCAAATCCTATGGTCCAGTTTTCTATATAGTAAATGTCATATTCTATGCGCTTTCGTATGGAGGTATCCCCCCGATAGCCATTCACCTGCGCCCATCCTGTCAGACCCGGTCTGACCTGATGCTTTACCATATAGCGGGGAATTTCCTCCTTGAACTTTTCAACAAACAAAGGTCTTTCCGGCCTTGGTCCCACAAGACTCATATCTCCCTTTAAAATATTAAACAACTGAGGCAGCTCATCCAGGCTGGTCCTCCTCAAAAATCTTCCGATTCCCGTTACTCTGGGATCGTTCTTTACTGTCCACGCCTTCTTCTCCTCCCCCGGGGACTGCAGCTCCATGCTCCGGAATTTATACATATAGAAGGACCGGTTGTGAAGCCCCACTCTCTCCTGCTTGAAAATCACCGGCCCGGGACTGGTGATTTTTACCAGTATGGCCGCGGACAACATAATAGGCGACGTTAGTATAATTCCCACAATAGAGCCCACAATATCCATGATGCGTTTTGTAACCATATTGCTGGTGTTGGTCAGAGGAACATACCTGATGTTAATCACGGGCAAGCCCATAAGGTCTTCCGTATAAGGCTTGGTGGGAATCATGCTGTTGTAATCAGGAATAAATTTGGTGTGCACGCCGGATTTTTCGCAGATATCCACAATGCCCTCCAAAAGCTCATAGTCCTTTAGGGAAAGAGTTATGGCAATTTCATCCAGCTTGTTTTCCGGAAGAATAATCTCCAGATTGCCGGTGCTTCCCAGCACCTTTACGCCTTTATATAAAGTTCCCCCCGGAATATGATCGTCCAGAATGCCGCACACCACATACCCCCACTGAGGATTGTCCAGAATTCTGTCTATATATTCCTCCGCGGCCCGGGAATATCCTACCAGAAGAATATGCTTGAGATTGTAGCCCTTTCTGCGTATGGTCTGCAGGGATTTACGAAGCACAATCCGGGCGGACGCTGTTAGAAACACATTCAGCACATAAAAAAAAGCCATTACAGAACGAGAAAAGTTTATTTCCCGGATAATCATGTAAAGTATGATAATCAGAGCCGCCAGACCTATGGTATTGGCCTTGAGTATCCCGTAAATCTCATACCGCCTCCGCACCGTCCTCTTGGGGGCGTACACCCCGCAGCGATAGTACAGAAACATATAGCCCGGCACAATAAAAACCAGAAGCATGATATAGTCGCCGATGGGCAGAACGCCGATCCCGGGACCATCATTTAAAATATAAAATTTGATGAGATATGCCAGTATCAGCGAGACTGCCGTAATGACCGCATCCATTACGGTCAGCAATCGGTTGAATACCTTCTGATTGTCTTTGATCATATATTTACACCTGAATCACATTTTACATGAAACTTACAAAAATCTCAACTTAAGAATTTATGAAGCAAATTCTTAAGTTTTCATAATAATTCGGAAGAGGTTTATATACAGCTGCCACTGAATAGCCAGATAGCTGCCCAGGTTTTCCGTACGAAAAGGAACCTTTTTTTCTCTTCCGTCGCTGGAAAGGGAAAGCTTTATCCCTTTGCACAATCCCTTCACATATAGTATGCCCATTCCTTTTTTACAGAAAAAGAGTGTTTTTGCCAAAAAGCCAAATAAAAAAAATGGCAAGTTTACCAGCTGCTGGAGCAGGGGCATATTTTTGGCAATCAGATATACGCTGTTGGCGGACGCCAGAGTCGTCTTTCTGGGATTATACCGTGATCCTGTGGAGGCGCTGCCGTAGTGAAGCGCCTCCGCTTTTGGCTCATAATAGCTCCTATAGCCATAAATACGGGCCCGGTAGCCAATATCGATATCCTCCAGGTAAGCAAAATGATTTTCGTCAAAATAACCAATTTTTTCCAAAACGGATTTGCGGTAAATGGCGGCGCCTGCGCAGGAGGCAAAAATTTCCACTCTTTTGTTATAGTCTGCGGCAGGTCTTCCCTTCCCCCTGCTGTACGCCCAGCCCAGAGCGCAGTATCTGTCCCCTGCGTCGTCCACAAGCTCCGGCCTGTCCCACATCAGCATTTTTGCACTCACGGAAAAGCAATTTTCCTCTTGGCAGATAGCATGAAAAAGAGCCTTGACAAAACCTGGCTCTACCTTAGTATCATTGTTCAACAGAATCACATAAGGGCTGTCCGCTTCCTGAATTCCCAGATTCACAGCGTGACAGAAACCTGTATTTTCCTTAAGACGGATGAGCCTTGCACGGGGGAACTTGTCCTCAATTACCGCATCGCTTCCATCCGAAGAGCCATTGTCCACTACCAGAACCTGAAATTCCGGTGTTCCCTCCTCCTGCTGATACAGTGCGTTCAGACACCCCTCCACATATTTCATACCATTATAATTAGGGATCACAACCGTTACGCTGATCATACCTTTTTCCTCCAGGATGGCTGCCACAGAATACGGTATCCTGCATTTTTCATGGCGCTGCCAAATGCCAGGCCGGCCCTGCGTATATCCATGTCCGCAGGCAGAACGGAAGCGTCGAAGGTATCCTCTCCGGGCAGCGTCACATAGGGAACTCCCACCGTCTGTTCAAAGAGCTTTCGACATTCCTCTCTCACCATTATAAGCCTCAGGTCCACCGCAAAGGCATCCTGTGTCAGAGAAGCTCTGTGCAGATAACCGCTGTAGGTCCCAGGCAGTCCTTTGTAGAATACTTCTCCGTCCTCCGCGTATCGGCCGCCATCAATCCTTCCCCTCTTAAGCACCTTTCCGCCCACTGCGCCGATGTCGCGTCTCTGCGCAAAAACAGAGCCTTCATACGCAATCCCGTAAAAGCCCAGATGCTTTAAATGCATTATCCGGGCTTTCCAGCCCTGTCTGTCCGTAAAATCCTTCACAGCCCTTAATCCCGCCTCATAAGCATACTGTTTACTCTGAGGGTTTTGCGCAGTAGATTCGCCGTGACAGCGCCAGTGATACAGCACTCGGGGAATATGGGCAATCTGCTTTTCATCCTGCATAAGCTTTCCGGCCGCCCGCAAAACCAGATCATAATCCTGGGCCCCATCATATTCCTTCCGAAATCCCAACCTCTTCATCAGGCTGCCGTCCATTACCAGAAAGTGACAGATATAATTATTACTCAGTAATAAATCCAGGTTAAAGCTCTCCTTAAAATTAGGCTCATAATACCGATTCGCATTTTGACTGCATTTATCCTCATCGGAATACAGCATCCTGATATTGATTCCCGCTTTTTTTCCCTCCTCTATTCTCTTCGCCATCTGAAAAAGAGCATCCGGAGCCAGCAGATCATCATGATCCAAAAGCCCGATAAAAGGAAAACGGGCCAGCTCAAGCGCCCGGTTGGTATTCTCGGAAATTCCCAGATTTTCCGGCAGCCTCACATAGCGTACCCGCTCATCCGTAAAACTACCCGCCGTCTTTTCCACACTGTCATCCTCCGTAGAATCCGCTAAAATCAGCTCCCACTTGGAATAACTCTGCCTCAGGACCGATTCCAGCATTTCCTGCAGATATGCGCTTTTTGTGCGGTAAGCAGGAACAATGATGCTGAAAGAAGCGGAATATTCTTCCGCTTCTCTGCGCTGCCCGTCCAGAACATTCCTGTCCGGTGGAATAAAGGCATAGTCTTCATTGGTTCCCCCGCCCAAGCGTTCCTTTGCCGCGCTGAGGGCATCCGCGATCCCGTTTCTCTTCAGATAATAATACAGCTTTTTAAAATTAGCTCTGGTTAATTTTTTCATAGTACAGCTTTCCCCACAGGCGCCCTGGCCGTAAAACAGCGTCCCCCCGCAGGAGGACGCCCTGCCCTTCCATATAGATTTCTTTAAAGAACTGCCTTCAGCTCCTCAGTAAGCTTTTGCACTCTCGCATCGGCGTCTTCCAAACTGCTTCCCTTTACGCCCATATAAAACTTAATTTTGGGCTCCGTGCCCGAAGGCCGCGCACAGCACCATGCGTCGTCGGGCAGCTCAAAATACAGTACGTTGGATTTGGGAAGTCCGGTTTTGGTCTCCTCCCCGGTTTCCATATCAACAATTCGGTCGGTCTCATAGTCCCTGAATTTCAGTACCTTCAGCTCACCAAATTCCTTGGGAGGATTCTGCCTTAATCGGTTCATCATCTCCCCAATCTGCCTGGAACCGTCTACACCCTTCAGGGTTATGGTGTACTGCGTTTCCTTAAAATAACCGTATTTCTCATACATATCCAGCATCATATCCCACAGCGTCATACCCTGCTTCTTGCAATATGCAGCCACCTCGCACAGGCACATAACCGCCACCACGGCATCCTTATCTCTTGCATGGGTTCCCGCCAGACATCCATAGCTTTCCTCCAGGCCGAACACATAATGATTACTGCCCGTCCGTTCAAAGAGCTTCATCTGCTCTCCAATAAATTTAAAGCCTGTGAGCACCTCAATGAGCTTTACATGATATGCGTCTGTTATGGGCTTTGTCATATTAGTAGTCACAATGGTCGTCACCAGCGCAGGATTTTCCGGCATGGAGCCCATTTCCGTTTTTTCTCTCAAAATATATTCCGCAATCAGCATACCGGACATATTTCCGGTAAACGCCACGTATTCGCCGGTTTTTTTATCCTTGGCATACACTCCCAGCCGGTCCGCATCAGGATCGGTAGCCAGCACAATATCCGCATCCTTCTCCCTTGCCAAGCGCAGAGCGTATGTAAATGCCTTGGGGTCCTCCGGATTCGGATAGTCCAAAGTGGTGAATTCAGGATCCGGCTTCTCCTGTTCGGGCACCACGTATACATGCTTAAAGCCCAGCTCGGACAAGATTCTGCGGACGGGAACATTTCCTGTTCCGCACAGAGGAGTATACACGATTCTGATGTCGTCCGCCATTTCCTTTATCACATCCGGATGAATAATCTGCTTTTTCAGTTCAGCCATATACCGATCATCGATCTCTCCGCCGATCACCTGATAGAGTCCCGCCCTTACAGCTTCCTCCTTGTCCATGGTTTTCACGGTGTGGTAATCCTTGATGCTCTGCACCTCCCTGATGATATCCTCATCCCTGGGGGCCGTAACCTGCGCTCCATCCTCCCAGTAAACCTTATACCCATTGTATTCAGGGGGATTATGGCTTGCGGTTACCACGATGCCCGCGGTACACCCAAGGGTCCGCAAAGCGAAGGACAGCTCAGGAGTGGGCCGCAGAGAATCAAAAATATAAGCCTTAATGCCGTTTGCCGCAAGGCACAGTGCAGCCTCATTGGAAAATTCAGGCGACATACGTCTGGAGTCATAGGCAATCGCCACGCCCTTTGCCTGCGTTCCCTGCTTTAAAATATAATTGGCAAGCCCCTGGGTCGCTTTCCTGACGGTGTACAGATTCATACGATTGGTTCCTGCTCCGATAACGCCCCTGAGGCCTCCGGTGCCGAACTCAAGCTCCTTATAAAATCTGTCCTCTATTTCACCTTCGTTATCGCGGATGGCTAAAAGCTCATTTTTCGTATCCTGGTCAAAATAGTCATCCTCCAGCCAGAAGTTGAATTCATCCATATAACTCATTTGCGTATCCTCCTCTTCTTTATAGGAAATATATTAACACATCGAGCCTTATTTATCCACAGGATTTTACTGTTCCTGGGGCTTCAGGGAAAAATCACTGCGGTCCAGGGAAAAATTGGGATTGTAATAGGGATCCCCTTTCCTGAGCTCTTCCCCCCATTTCTCGCGAAACAGGGCGGATTCCCTTTCATAGCGCCGGGCCTTCTCCCCGCTGTCGTCAAGGCCCCTGGAAACGGACTCATAATGATACAGCTCCGCAAAGGGCGTAAATATGTTTAAAAGATTCCTTCTCCTCAGCTTCAGACAAAAATCCACATCATTCAGAGAAACTGCAAACGCTTCGTCCAGCCCTCCCACATCCAGATACAGCTCTTTTTTTACCAGAAGACAGGCTCCGGTCACCGCAGTCACATCTTGAGCATAGCAGAGCCTTCCCATATAGCCCAGATTCTGGCGGTGCTGCTTATAATGTGTATGGCCTGCGGTTCTGTGGGCTCCAAGCCCGATTACCACCCCGGCGTGCTGAATCGTCTTGTCAGGGTAATACAGCTTCGCTCCTGCCGCCCCCACATCACGGCGCTGGGCATACATCAAAAGCTCCTCCAGCCAGTTTACTGTGATTACCTCCGTGTCATTGTTCAGCAAAAGGATATATTCACCTCTTGCATAGGAAACCCCCAGATTATTTACCGCCGAATAATTAAAAGCCCCGCTGTAACGGACTATGGATACATCTACGGCCGGCTCCGCTCCGCCGCCCTTTTCACTCTTTTCTCCCTGAGGCTTCCCAGACCTTAGAATCCCCCCGTCATGACCGCATACGGTAAGGCTGTGTGCGGCTTCCTCATATGGATACCCCAAAAGCTCTGTGTAATAATCCATAATCTCTTTGGATGAGCTGTTGTTTTCCACAATGAGAATCTCATAGTTGTCATAAGTGGACTTCTGCAAAATAGATGATATACATCGCCTCAGATCCTGCGCATGATCTTTATTCGGAATCACAATAGATATTTTGGGATTTCCGATGATCTGATAGCGTATTCTAAAAATCGTTTCAAAGGCCCTGGTGCTGATGATCTGAAAATGTTCGAAACCGTGCTTTCTCAAATGCTCCGCAACCGCTCCCTTTGCCGCCTCTATGGCATAGGGCTTTGCATCGATTCCGGATGCGACGCTTCCAGCATGGCTTCTCCAATAATACATCAGCCGGGGCACATGAACAATCTTTTTCGCATTGTCCGTTAGCCGCAAAATCATATCGTGATCCTGGCTGCCGTCATATTTGGGACGAAACAGTTCCGCCCCATCCAAAAGTTCTCTGGCAAACACACTGAAGTGGCAGATATAGTTGTTTGCCCTCAGATTGTCCGGAGCAAAATCCGGCTTAAAGTGCATGGTGAGCATTTTGTTGATGTCGCCGCTTTTAAAGGTGGTCTCATCACAGTAAAGGTAATCCGCTCCCTGCTCGTTAATGGCCTTTGCATATTCATATAATACAGATGGGTGCAGGATGTCGTCATGGTCAAACAGACCGATATACTCCCCCGTTGCCAGTTTCAGACAGGCATTGGTATTTCCGGAAATACCCAGATTATGCGGAAGCCGACTGTACACAATGCTTCCCAGGCTCCTGCTCTTTACTTTTTCCTGATACTCTTTGCACACCTTCTCCACATAAGTATGCTCTTCATCGGACCCATCCGCCAGACACAGCTCCCAGTTGGCATAGGTCTGATTCATCACAGAGTCCAGCATCTGAATGAGAAATTCCCGGGGAGTATTATAGAGAGGAACAAGAATACTGAATTTGATTCTTCTTTCAAAGACTGTATTCCTTTCCCTCTCCGCCTGCTCTTTATCAGGAAAGCTGTCCGTGCCGAACCGGCTCATGGCCGCCCGCTCCCTCTTTTTATAATCCAGCTTCTGCAAAAAGCCTCTGGGGCCCCCGCAGTTTGAAAGTCTGTCCTTTTGTCTCACCGCCCAGTGTACAGCCTTTCTGGCAGGACCGCTTGCCTTCCAGAGCGGATTTTTTTTGATGCGGTTCAGCTTCCACTCCAGCTCCTCATTTTTTGCCTCCAGGTCCGCGATTCTGGCAGCCAGATCCGCGCATTTTAAATGCTCTCTCTCATAGGCCTCCAAAAGAGCTTCTCCCTGAAGGTTGGTCTCTTGCTGGGCTGAGTTTTCCTCTCTTGACATATTTACCTCCACTCCAAAGCGAATGATCGCGAAGGAACCACGTGTACGTTTGATTGTTTTAATTTGGAAAAAACGGGAGTCCTCAAGCCCCAATCCGAATTTTTCTGGAGCTCCACCAAAGCAGTTTCAATCCCGTTACTTTATTTTCTGCCTTCATCCCTATCTGATATTCCCCCTCTGGAAGATTTTCAGTTCCAAGCCTCACCCAGAAGCCGCATAAACCCACTCTGTTCTGATCAGGCATATTTTCCGCAAGATCTGGCCGATACTGTCCCTGAAGCTTTAAGGAAAACACATCTCCCCCCTCTGCCTCGAAGAGAAGGCTTCGTTTATAACAGGCGTTGTTGTCCCCGAGTACTGCGCCGAAGCCCTGTACCACGCCGTCCTGACAAAATTCCACCCGAAACAGCAGGCAGGCATCCTGCCTGCATCCTGCAAGCCTTTCCATACCCAGCCTGCCCCGCTTTTCCTGAAGCCTGTTCCCGGCGGTTTCGAAGGCCGGACGGATGCGTGTATCCAGTCCCTGCCTTCCAAGATGTACGGAATAAAAGGGATCCAGCCCCATAAGCTTCGGATGTCCTTTATAAAGCGCATCCCTCTCCTCCAGAAGCCTTTTCAGCTTTTCTTCGGCCTCGTCATCTCCCCGGCTCAAAGACTCGTGATGGAATGCATGCAAATCGTTTCTGCAGACGTTAAAATACCCCATTTCCCACAGTCTGAAGCACAAATCCACATCATTAAATGCCACTCTCAGCCGGGATGCAAAGCCTCCTGCCTGGAAAAATTTCTCCCGCTCCACCATAAGGCAGGCTCCCGTTACTGCCAGTACATTCCTGACCCCTTTATTGCTGCCAAAATAATAAGATGCAGCGTCCTCAAGAAACTGCAGCTTGTGCACAGGACCCATGGGCAGATTCACAATACCCGCGTGTTGGATGCGTATGGAATCCGGATAATACAGCTTCATTCCTACCACGCCGACATGGGGTCTGGACGCCGAGGCTGCCAGTTTCCGAATACATCCGTCCATGCGCATCTCCACGTCATCGTTGAGAAAAAGAAGGAAGCGGCCCCGGGCCTGCTCCGCACCCAGATTACACATTTCAGAAAAATGAAATTCCATAGGTCGATAAAGATAGGTACAGTCCACCAGCAGCCGATCTAATATTTTCTTATTTTCAGGGCTGCTGCCGTTGTCCACCACAATGGTCTCATAGGAGAGCCCTCCCATGGCTTTTTCCAGAGATTTCATACAGACTTCCAGAGTCTCAGGATGATCTTTGGAGGGAATCACAACTGATATTTCCGGTTTTTCCCCGGCCTTTAGGAGATGCCCCCTCATTAGGCTTTCCTCCAATGGCGCCTCCCTCTGTTTTTCAGTAAATTCCAGAATGGCCTCCCTGCTTTCACAGTGGAAAAGTATTTCAGAAATATGTCCGATGGTTTTACAGCCTCTTTCACGCCCTCCC
>ERZ1643251.1693-NODE-1693-length-24464-cov-7.291081_pt1 | contig 24464 bp, 35 predicted proteins | sample MGYA00579261_ERZ1643251 | MGnify/ENA primary metagenome ERZ1643251 (study PRJEB29033, sample SAMEA4952267) | chicken gut metagenome | biome: Broiler Chicken; feature: Gastrointestinal Tract; material: Caecum | place: Ireland | collected 2018 | study: Broiler... | reverse complement strand
GTATTTCGGAGACAGGGCATGAGTTTTGGTGGTACCGGGGCTTCGGCTTACGCCCGGATATCCGGGGCGGAAATATGCAGGCGCGTCTGTATGGCTGCCCTTGGATATCCAGAGGTATGATTGCAGCGATAAATCAGAAAGAAACTGAAAAAAGTGCTTGCAATTGCAGAAAGCTTATGCTATTATAAACACCGGTCATCATATAAGTGACTGTTTTATGGCCCCGTGGTCAAGCGGTTAAGACATCGCCCTTTCACGGCGGTAACACGGGTTCGATTCCCGTCGGGGTCACTCCACCGAATCTCGGAAGCCCTTGTTTTTCAAGGCTTGCCGGGATTTTTTGTTTTCTGATTTTCAAAAATGGGGCAGATAAGGGGCAAACTATATAATTTTCAGTCCCTTAAGCTGCTCATTTTCTTTTTCCTTCAGCCGTTCGGTCACGTGCAGGTAAATCTCTTTCGTGACTTTGCTGTCAGAGTGACCAAGTCTCCGGGATATCGTATCAATCCCAATCCCCTGCTCCATTAACAAGCTGGCGTGTGTATGCCTTAACGTGTGAGGCGTGATCTTCCTGCCGAAGATCCGCTGTGAGTTCTCCTGCAGGTATTTGTTGTACGTATAATATTTGACGTGGCTGCCGTCCTCCGCACAGACATACAGATCCGTGCTGTACCCGTGCATCATCCGCTGCCTGAGCATCAGCAGCCGGAGCTCTTTTGCGACGGAGAGAAGCTCGTCCTGCATGTACACGTCCCGGCGGGACTCATAAGTCTTTGCGCTGGTCTCAACCTTGTTGTTGGGGTCATATGTCATTGATATGTGGATCATCTGTCCCTTGATATCCACATCCTCAGCCTTAAGAGCAGCGAACTCCCCGAAGCGCAGCCCCGACAGGACGAGAAACTCTGTGACCGCCTTCCAGATCGGGTGCTGCATCCCGGCGAGCAGATCGGACAGCTCCGAGGACTCGAGGAACTTGTCCTGGATCTTCTCCCGGTGGGACTCCGCCGTCTTGAATCGCTCGATCTTATCCAGATATGAGATATCTCCGGTCAGGTCGTGCCGGTATCCCCATTTCAGGATCCCTTTGAACCGTTTCAAGAGCTCGTTCTTATGCTCTGCCGTCCGATCCAGCGAGATCAGGCGCGTCCGGATGTAATTTGCGTTCAAGGCATTGACGAGAGTATCGCGCCCGAATACGGTCAGTGCCTCCGATGCTGTGAAAGAGTTCCGGCGATATGTCGAGGGCTTGAGGGTAACCTTCTGCTCCGCGAGGTATTGATCGACTAGCTTCTCCAGCGTCACCTCCGGAGCCGGATCGCTGCGATCCACGGCTGCCTGTATCTTTGCGTCAAGCGCCCTCTGAGCGACTTTCCGGGTCTGGGCGGTATCTTTCTCCATTACGACCGAAACGCGCCTTGTCTTGCCCGTCAGCGGGTCTCTGTAGCGCTCTACGAACTTGTAACCAGTCTTTACTTTCTCGCTCCACATAATATCATCTCCTTAGTTATAAATTAGTCATAAGATAGTCTTAAAAATGGGTACAAAAAAGACAGATGGTCTCTTGCCACCTGTCACCGAAGATGATACAATATTTTTGGCAATTATATGCATCATCCTTCGGGGTGAGTCTTCCGCTCTGGCGTTGGCGCGCTGGGGCGGTTTTTTATTCTTCTGCTTGAGAGGATGTATTGTCTCCGGTGTCTGATTCTTGAGTGCTGATATCTTGATACTGCTCCATAATAGTGTCTATTTGTGCATGATATTCTTCGGCTTGATCTGGAGTCAGATCATATTCGATGCGAAAAATAGCTTTATCGTATTTATACATGTACTGTCCCAATCCAAATGCACCGAGAGAGGAATCCTGCATTGCTTTAAGATACTCATAGCGGTTATCACAATCGGATTCATTTTCGAATGTTTCTATCGTGCCTCCAGTATAGTATTCGCCATATTGATCCAGGCGAGTATCCTCAAAGTCTGCTTTGCTTATGTACTCTCCCGGGCGACCTAGATTCCCATTCGGATCCGTGGATTCGTCAAATACCTCTATCTCTCCCACGTTTGGATTTGTCGCCTTGATCTGTTCTGCAAGATTTTGAGAATCTGGAAGTTCTCCATATTCGGGTTCAGTTTCTTTTTGGCTTACTGTCTGTCCTCTATCCGATGTGCCTCCAGATCCACCGCAGGCGGTAGCCGACATAGCCATCATGCCCGCCAGTAGAATTGCTAAGATTCTCTTTTTCATAAGTTCTCCTCACTTTCCCCGTTCCTAAAACACCACATTATATAATCCCATTTCGGGGTCATACCAGAATTACCAAAACTTACCAGCCCTATTTTCCGTAAGTTTCCAGATCCGGAACTGTTTACTTAACAGGGACAGGTAAGTGGTGTAAGACTTTCCATCCTTACCAAAAACAAAATAGAACAAATGTTCGAAAAGTCCTTTTAATAGGACAGACATTGTGCTATCATAGCATCAAGGAATTTCGAACAAGTGTTTTTGCAGTCGGGAGGGAATACATATGAAGAACGACATATCCAAGGATTTCGTCATTGAAATGATGAAGAAGGTGGATGCTTCTGATAAGAAGTTTCTGCTCCAAATCTACACCATAATCAAACGACATCTGGATAAGAAAGGGAGACATTAGTCTCCTTTTTCTTTTAGGTTCTTCAAAAGCTGTGCGCTGAAATCCCGGATCACTTCCTGTGACTTCGGTGTCAGCTCGCTATATGTATGCATTATCTCCTTTATTATATCGTATAAAGGATTTCCCTCATCATCTTCCAGAAGCTCTGAAACGTATGCAGCGACTTCGTCCTCTTCTGGAAGTTCGTTAAACATTTCCCCCTTTCCCGTTCTCAGCCAAGTCTCATTTACATTATATTTATCACAGATATCATTTATTGTCCTATCGCTAGGGGATGCTTTCCCCATTTCGTATGTAGCAATAGTGTTTCTCTTTAATGATAAACGATCTGCGAATTCCTGTTGTGTGAGACCCAGTGCAGAACGTATTTCTTTTATTCTTCGATTCATCTCATCACCTCTCTTCTGATTCACATTATATAGGCGCGCCTGGATAAAGTCAATAAAAATGTTGAAAAAATCAACAAAACTATTGACAAAAGTCGGTTATAGACATATACTAGTCGTGTAATCAACAAACAAACGTGATTCAGAGAAAGGGGGAATACATAATCTTGAAAATTTTCAAAGAGATATTGCAGGAGCTTATTCAGATAAGAAAAGAACTCCAAGCTATTCGGGGTAGCCTGGAGTTCAAAAGAAAAATTTTCATTGGAGATAAGGACTTTACTCCTTAGCCGGGAAGTCCCGATTGATGTTTGCAAGAGCGCACTCGTAAGCATTTTTATATTCTGCATAAGCGTCGAATGGCGTTTGATCTTGAGTCTTACTATACAGAATAGGGAGAAGCGCAATTGCAATGTCGTGCGCACGTTTTTCGTTATCGGTCATATTTTTCTCCTTTCATGCGTACTCGGCTCCACCATAAAAGCCTGTAAGGAGATTATATCACAAGCAGAGGAGGTGATAACAGGAATGAGTGAAGAACAGAAGAAACTTATCGATGAGACAGTGGACAACCTGAAACATCTGAATAAGGAAAGCCTGCTGATCGTCAAGAGCGGGACAGAGATGCTGAAAGCCCGTGACGCGATGGATCGTGAGCAGGAAGCGGAAGAGGAGGTGAGCTAAATGCTGACAGCTGTGAAAATGGCGCTCGGATCATATCCGCTGACCGTTAAACAGCTCCATGAGCTGACGGGAGACAGCACAGCGACGATCCGAAGCAGAATCCCGGGCATCCGGGAGCAGATCAAGAAGGGCAGATATAACGAATACGCCCTGATTGAAGCGAAGAAAGGGACACGGATCAACTTTTATGCGTATTACGACTATGAAAAATTCCGCGAAGCTTTAGAAAATCGGAACACCTGCAAGGCAGTCCCTCCGTTTGATCCGGAGAAGATCGCGCAGATCTGCCCGGTGACGCAGGAAGTCGTATTCGTAGACGGTGAGGGGAGGTGAGAGCAATGGGAGAAGGACAGACGAAGGAGATCCGCCTGATCAGAACGGGCGACCGCAAGCCGGTATCCCGCCGGCGGAAGATCAACTGGCGCAGCCTGTACAAGCGGTCAGTCCGCAGGGAGTTCCGCTGGGCACTGCTGACGTTTGGGATGACGTGCTTGGTGGTGATCGAGGCAGTGATCATATATGTGTTGCAGGCGGGACCAGTGTAAGGAGGTGAGGACAGAAATGAAATCAATGGTATTTGTGGTTACATACACAAGAGGGCCGGTGGTACGAAAATTATCACTGCATTATGATCTCTACGGCGGTGATAATGAGCTTGAAATATATAAGCGCGCGATTTCAGATGCGTATGATCTCCGCGAAAGCGATGAGGAAATAATTTCTTCGATAAGAAGATTCTAATGTGAGGTGAAGGCGATGACAGATCAAGAGTTTGAAAAGTGGTACATGAGGATAAAAAACACGGTATCCAATTATGAGACTGCTCCGGAGCGCACGGCAGTCATTGCCGGGTATTTTGGAGGGATGCTGCCGGAGACAACGCTTACAGCAGCACAGGTATTTGAGATACTTAAGCTCAGATACAAAAGATGAGTGCCCATAAATGAGGCGGCAACCTCTGGGCACTCTGACATAACATCAACTTTATTTTAGCAGAAAGGCGGTAAAAAGTGAAGAAGGAAAAGAAAGTCTGCAAATGTTGTGAGACGTGTATGAATTTCCTCCCGATCGGGGAGGGAGATCACATTTGTGAGCATAACCTTCTCATAGTCGTCAGCGATTATACGCCGACAGATGATTACTTCTGGTGCGACGGCAGAAAATGGGAGGAGAAGTAAGAATGAAAACTGTAAAGGTAACAACTGACAATAAGGTATCCGTTATCGACGTGAACTTCGACGATTTCAGGAGCATCCAGCAGGCGATCGGCGGTCATTTTGAGACGGTCCGTACTCAGCTCATGGCGGATTACTTCAAGGATCCGTCCGTGATTATGCTGGTCGATGAGGAGGGGCTTGTTAAGGAACTTCCGATGAATGCAGTAGGATCCGCATTGTACGGAACGCCGCAGCATGGCTGTCCTATTGTTGGAGACTTGATCTTCGCCCGGGTTGATGGCGAGGATATCGTTGCACCGGATGACTCGGAGGCGCTGAAGGACAGGCTGCTGCACACTTTTATAGGATTATCGGAGGTGTGAGCATGGCAAAGACGAGTTATGAGATCAAAGAAACAATCCTTGCACTTCCCAAAGCGAGCGAGACGAGCGTCTATCATACAGAGCTGAATGTGGTCAGCTGGTTTGGGAAAGAGCCAAAACTGGATATCAGGGGATGGTCGGACGACCATGAGAAAATGACAAAAGGGATCAGCCTCACGGAGGATGAGTTCATAAAAATTGCCCATGCAGGGCTGGAAAGATTAGGAGGTAATTAAGGATGGCACAGATTACAGTGATTTACAAGGATTTTGAGGAAATGAAGGCGGTTGCAAGAGAACTACTGAAGGATGAACTGAAGGAAAAGCAGGAAAGAGGCGAAAAATCTGTTCCTTACGGCCAGCAGATAGCCCCGCATTTTCCGAATGCAAACGTGGGACAGACCCCTGCAGTACCTGCAGACCAGCCTGTTGCGGTTACGCCCGGGCAGGCGCCGGCTGCGGCAGCGCAGTCAGTGGTTCCGACAACAGCGCCTTCATACACAAGAGAAGATTTATCGAGGGCGGCAATCACATTGATGGATAAAGGACAGCAGTCTCAGCTCCAGCAGTTGGTCCAGAGCTTCGGGGTTAACTCCCTGATGGAGCTCCCGCCGGAACAGTATGGGAACTTTGCAACCGCACTTCGGGGAATGGGGGCAGAGATTTAGATGGGACACGCAGAAAGAGACCACGCACTGCTCAGCGCATCTGGGGCGCACAGATGGCTTCTGTGCACGCCCAGTGCCATGCTGGAAGAACAGTTTCCGGATACGACGTCAGAGGCTGCAAGGGAAGGGACTTTGGCGCACGAACTGGCGGAGCTTAAAGTACGTAATTACTTTAATCCCGCTGATATATCGAAACGGAGGCTGAACGCGCAGATCAAGAAAATGAAGGAAAACGAGCTCTGGCAGGATGAGATGCTGGGACATACAGATACATATATCGATTATATCAGGGATGTGTCGATCAAACTCCCCAGCCGGCCGTATGTGGCGGTCGAGAAACGGCTGGACCTGAGTGCATATGTTCCGGAAGGCTTTGGGACCGCAGACTGTATCATGCTCCAGGGGGAGGACCTGTTCGTACTGGATTTCAAGTATGGCAAAGGGGTCCCGGTGTCAGCGGAGGAAAACCCGCAGATGATGCTCTACGCTTTGGGAGCGTACAGGGCGTACTGTTTCCTCTATCCGATCAGCCGGATCCATATGGCGATCATCCAGCCGCGGCTGGACAACATCTCTGAGTGGGAGTGCACCCTGAATGACTTACTCAAGTTCGGCCAGCGCGTATCGGAGCGCGCCGCGCTCGCGGCGAAAGGTGCCGGGGATTTCTGCCCCGGGGAGAAACAATGCCGGTTCTGCAGGGCGAAGCAGCGGTGCCGCGCAAGGGCTGACCATAACGTAAGGATGGCATTCAGTCCGGATAAGGGAAAGATGCCCCCGCTGATCACGAATGAGGAAGTGGGGAGATACCTTTCTGAAGGGGAGGATGTGGCAAAATGGCTCTCTGATCTGAAGGAGTGGGCGCTTGCAGAGTGTCTGGCCGGGAAACAAGTCCCGGGATGGAAAGCTGTAGAAGGCAGAGGCTCCCGAGATTGGACCGATATGGACGCCGCATTCGAAAAGCTGACAAAGTCCGGTGTGACAGAAGAGGCGATGTTGTGGGAAAAGAAGCCACTTACCCTTGCCCAGGTTGAAAAGATGGTAGGCAAGAAAGACTTCCAGGACGCGGTCGGGGAGTTTGTCGTTAAGAAGCCAGGGAAGCCGGCCCTGGTAAAAGAATCCGACAAGAGAGAAGCGATCACAAACAGAGTAACCGCCGCAGAGGCGTTTAAGGAGGAGAAATAACATGAGTTTTGGAGAAATCACGAATGTAACTACCGGAGAAGCAAGATTATCATATGTGCACCTGTTTAAGCCGTATGCGCACCAGCCGGGGGCAGAAGAGAAGTTCAGCTGTACAATCCTTGTCCCGAAATCAGACACCGCCACAAAGGCACGGATCGACGCTGCGATTGAGGCGGCAAAGCAGAAAGGAATTTCAGGGAAGTGGAACGGGGTATGCCCACCGATCGTACCGACCCCTGTACATGACGGCGACGGCGTGAGACCGTCAGACGGGATGCCTTTTGGGGCGGAGTGTAAGGGACACTGGGTATTTACCGCCAACACCAGCGTCGATTATCCCCCGGAAGTCGTAGATCAGAACGGAAATCCGATGATCAATCAGTCTGAGATGTACAGCGGGGTGTACGCCATGGTGAATGTGGAGTTTTTCCCGTATATGTTCGGCGGGAAAAAGGGGATCGGGTGCAGTCTCGGGCCGGTAAAGAAAGTGAGGGATGGGGAACCCCTCGGAGGCAGTGCCCCGACTGCAGCGCAGGCTTTCGGCGCACCGCAGACGGCACCTGAACAGAGTGCGGCAGGGACTGCTTATCAGTCACAGGGGGCGACACCGCCCTGGACTCAGAATCCGATGACAGGGAATATCAATCCGATCACGGGACTTCCGATGTAATTTAGAGGGGCGAAAGCCCCTCTGATAGACTGGAGATGATTTTATGCAGCACTTAAGCATTGATATAGAGACAAGAAGCAGTGCGGATATTGGCAAGACCGGTCTGTACCGTTATGCGCAGGATAAAGATTTTAGGGTACTTCTATTTGCTTACAAACTGGATGAAAATCCTGTTGAGATCGTTGATCTGGAAATGGGAGAGACAATACCGGCACACGTCATTGGATATCTGTCAGACCCTTCGGTCATAAAGCACGCCTACAATGCAGCGTTTGAATGGTACTGCCTGAACCAGGCAGGATACCGGACGCCGCTGGACCAGTGGAAGTGCACCATGATTCATGGTCTATACTGCGGCTATACCGCCGGGCTGGATGCCACAGGTAAAGCAATCGGGCTGCCGCAGGATAAGCAGAAACTGACAACAGGAAAGGCTCTGATCCGGTATTTCTGCATGCCGTGTAAGCCGACCAAGAGTAATGGAGGACGATCCTGGAATCTTCCGAAACATGCCCCGGAGAAATGGAAACTGTTTAAGGAGTACTGCAAGCAGGATGTTGTTACGGAAAATGCGATCCTGGAACGTCTGAATGCATTTCCCGTTCCGGAGATGGAGGAAAGGCTCTGGCAGATGGACGTCCGGATGAATGCATTCGGGGTAAGAGTGGACACCGATCTTATTTCCGGCGCGCTTACGATAGACGGGATCAGCACGCAGGAGCTGACTGGCGAGGCAGTCGGGATCACAGGGCTGACCAACCCGAACAGTACAAGCCAGCTCCTGCAGTGGCTGGCGGAACAGGGCGTACAGCTGGATAATCTTCAGAAGGCAACCGTTGAAGAAACTCTGACGCGGGAGATGCTTCCGAAAAATGTACGACGGATTTTAGAGATACGTCAGCAGCTGGGGAAAACGTCGATAAAGAAATACACCGCCATGCAGACAGCAAAATGTAAGGATGGCAGGATTCGAGGGCTGACTCAGTTTTATGGGGCGAACAGGACCGGGCGGTGGGCAGGAAGGCTGGTACAGTTGCAGAACCTTCCGAGAAATTATTTGAAAACGCTGGATTACGCCAGAAATCTCGTGAAAGCCCAGAACTATGACGGAATCCGGCTTCTGTACGGCAATGTGCCGGATACGCTTTCCCAGCTGATCCGGACAGCGTTTATCCCGTCAGAAGGGCATAAATTTGTGGTGGCGGACTTTTCTGCTATTGAGGCGCGAGTGATCGCTTGGCTGGCTGGGGAACAGTGGGTGAACGAGGTCTTTGCCACCCACGGGAAGATCTATGAAGCAACAGCATCGCAGATGTTCCATGTACCGATAGAAAAGATCGTGAAGGGAAACCCGGAGTACAGTTTGCGGCAGAAGGGGAAAGTGGCGACGCTTGCCCTGGGATACCAAGGCGGTACGTCCGCATTGATCGCTATGGGTGCGCTGAATATGGGGCTTACAGAAGAGGAGCTTCCGGATATCGTATCGAGATGGCGGAACGCGAACCCACGGATCCGGGATCTGTGGTATGCGGTGGAAGAGACTGCACTCGCGGCTATGACAACAGCCGAACCCCAGGCGATCCGTGGGCTGGTCTTCCGCCTGGAAGGGGATCTGATCTATGGTCAGTCCTTCCTGACCGTACAGCTGCCAAGCGGCAGAAAATTATTCTACCCGAAACCTTTCCTGCAGGAAAACCGGTTTGGTAAGATGGCAATCCACTATTATACGGTCGGACAGCAGACCCGGAAATGGGAGGTGGATTCCACCTATGGCGGAAAGATGACGGAGAATATCGTCCAGGCGATCGCGAGGGACTGCCTGGCAGAAACGCTCAGGAGGATAGACCATCTCGGTCTGCAGGTAGTGTTCCACGTACACGACGAGGTTATCATCGATGCACCAATGGACATAACTGTTGAGCAGATCTGTGGCCTGATGGCGGAGCCGATCCCCTGGGCGCCTGGGCTGATCCTGAAAGGCGCCGGTTTTGAGAGTGACTATTATATGAAAGATTAGGAGGACCTATATGCAGTATAGCCGAAAATTGACGGTCAGCATGGCAGGGAGCCGCAAGGCTACCTATTGGCCGAAGAGCGAGATCATGTGGTCCGATTTTATAGAAAAACTAAAAACCCCGGTACACAGCCCGGAGACAATGGAGCAGTATCTGTCCATGCCGAAGAACCGGCAGTCAGAATTAAAAGACGTGGGCGGGTTCGTGGGCGGTACGTTCACTAATGACCGGAGAAAAAGCGTCTATATCCAGGGCAGGGATCTTCTGACCCTTGACCTGGATAATATCCCGGCAGGACAGACGGAGGATATCTTAAAACGCGTGTCCGGGCTCGGTTGTGCTGCGGCGGTATACAGTACCAGAAAGCATACCGGGTACGCCCCGAGGCTCCGAATCATTATCCCGCTTGATAAGACTGCGACAGCGGATGAATATGAGCCCGCGGCGAGAAAGGCAGCATCCCTGATCGGGATGGAATATTGTGACCCGACCACGTTTGACCCGTGCCGGCTGATGTACTGGCCGAGCGTCTGCTGTGACGGGGAATACATCTATGAGGTCTATGACAACCCGTTCTGCAGCCTGGAAGGCCTGCTCGCAATGTATGGGGACTGGAGAGATGTGGAAGAGTGGCCCCAGGTCCCTGGGACGGATGCGGTCCAGAGGCGCCGTGTGGCAAAGCAGGAGGACCCGACAGCAAAGAAAGGTATCATCGGCGCGTTCTGCCGGACCTATACGGTCTCCCAGGCGATGGAGAAGTTTATCCCGGGAATGTATGAGCCGACGGATGTGCCGGGGAGATACACCTATACGGGCGGCTCCACAACGGGCGGAGCCATCGTGTATGACGGGGACCTGTTCCTCTACTCCCACCATGCAACGGATCCGTGCTCCGGGCAGCTGGTCAACGCTTTTGACTTGGTGCGGCTCCACATGTACGGGGACCAGGACAGCGAATCAAAGGAGGGGACCCCGGTTAATAAGCTGCCGTCGTATGTGGCGATGACGCGGCTTGCACGGGAGGATCAGAATGTGTCGGGGCTGCTGGCAAAAGAACGGATCGAACAGGCAAAGCAGGTTCTCGGCATGGGTTCGGAGGGAAACATTTCTGCCGACGATGATATCGACTGGGTACTGAAGCTGACGCGGGATGGGAATGGACATATTGAGAAAACGATCGCTAACGTGACTCTTGTGCTGGAGAATGATCCACTGCTGAAGGGAAAGATCGTGACGGATGAGTTTGCTTCCTGCGGCATGACAACAGGGGGGCTGCCGTGGGACCTGCACGGCGGGAAACGGCGGTGGAAGGACGTGGATTATGCGGGATATTACAGATACATGGAAACATTTTACGGGCTTACGGGCCGTGAAAAGCTGGACAACGGGCTTCTGATCGTGAGCAGCCAGAACAAGATCAACGATGTGAAAGAATACCTTCAGGGGCTGAAATGGGATGGAAAACGCCGCGTTGACACTCTACTGAGGGATTATCTTGGTGCGGAGGATAACGAGTACACCCGGGCAGTAATGAGGAAGTCACTGTGTGCTGCAGTAGCAAGGGCTGTTGTAGGTGGCGTGAAGTATGATTACATGCCGATCTTCACCGGGCCCCAGGGGATCGGAAAGAGTACATTCCTGTCTATTCTGGGGAAAGACTGGTTCTCAGATTCTCTGACTACGTTTGAAGGGAAAGAGGCGGCAGAACTGATCCAGGGAACTTGGATCAATGAGGTCGGGGAATTAACGGCGATGACGAAACAGGAGACTTCGGCTGTAAAACAGTTTTTAAGCAAAACACATGACATTTATCGGGCGGCATATGGGCGGACAACTGGAAAGTATCCCCGGAGATGCGTGTTCTTCGGTACATCCAATGATACAGAGTTCCTGAAGGACTCTACCGGGAACCGAAGGTTCTGGCCGGTGGACGTAGGGCTTCACAAAGCCAGAAAATCCGTCTGGAATGATCTTCCGCAGGAAGTGGACCAAGTGTGGGCGGAAGCCTACATGTACTGGCTGCTGGGAGAACCGCTGTATTTATCGAAAGAGGTGGAAAAGCTGGCGGAGGAACAACAGGAGAGCCACCGGGAGGCTTACGCCAAGGAGGGCGTGATCCGTGAGTTCCTGGATCGTGAAATCCCTTTGGAATGGGATTCAATGAGCCTGATGCAGCGCCGGCAGTTTTACCAGGGGACGCTGCATCTTCCGGCGGGAACGGAACTGGTGCCGCGGACAAAGGTGTGTGCGGCGGAAATCTGGCAGGAATGCTTCGGGAGTGACCTGAAGTATATGACAAAGCGGGACAGTATGGAGATTAACAGTATCATGAGGTGCATAAAAGGGTGGCAAAGGAATAGGTCATCACAAAGATATGGGTTTTATGGAACGCAAAGAGGATTCGAAAGGGCGTCAACAAACTAGCTGTTTCACCGTCAACAAAAGAGCGATTTGTCAACAAAACCCGGTAAAACGTCAACAAAGTGCCAAAAAATCGAGATTGTTGACTGTTGACGGTGTTGTTGACGGGAATGTTGACATGAAAACCCAGTAAATACGCTATTTTCTATAGTATGTCAACAATGTCAACAAACTTTCTATAGGAGGGGAAAAATATAATACCTAGGTAATATAAGTATACCGCCTAATATTACCTACGTGACCTAATAGAGAGTACGTATACGCGTGCGTACGTGCGCGCGCGAGGATAAGGCTTTAAGGAGGCGCAAGAGATGCTGGAGAAAGAGATAGAAAAAATCTTAGTCCAAGGGGTGAAAGCCTTGGGCGGGAAAGCTTACAAATGGGTCAGCCCTGGAAACAACGGGGTGCCGGACAGGATTGTGATCCTTCCCCGGAAAGTACCTGTATTCGTGGAACTGAAGACTGAGTCCGGGAGTCTGACAGCGCTGCAGAAAGTACAGATCCAGAAGCTGGAGTCGCTTGGGCAGAAAGTCCGAGTGCTGCATGGTGAAGAAGAAGTGAGGGATTTTTTAAATGAGTGTCAGACAGATGGAATTTAAACCACACGGGTATCAGAGCTACTGCATCCAGAAAATCCTAGAGATCAAGAAGCTTGGACTCTTCCTGGATATGGGGCTTGGAAAAACAGTGACTACGCTGACCGCGATAAAAGAATTAAAATATAACCGTTTTGAGGTCAGAAAAGTCCTGGTGATCGCGCCGAAAAAAGTGGCAGAGGGAACCTGGACCAAGGAAAAGGATAAATGGTCCCATACAACGATGCTACGGGTATCGCAGGTACTCGGAAGCCAGGCAAGAAGGATCCGGGCACTGAACACGCCAGCAGACATTTATATCATCAACCGGGAGAATGTGGTGTGGCTGGTAGATTATTACAGGAACAGCTGGCCGTTTGATATGGTCGTCGTGGACGAAAGCAGCAGTTTTAAGAGCCATAAGGCGAAAAGGTTTAAATCCCTGGCGAGCGTCGGGCCCCATGTCAGCCGCATGGTGGAGCTGACGGGAACGCCGTCCCCGAACGGGCTTGACGACCTGTGGGCTCAGCTGTACCTGCTGGATGGCGGGGAGCGCCTGGGGAAGAGGTACACCCAGTTCCGGGAACGGTATTTCCAGCCGGACAAGCGCGGTGCAGACGGGATGATATACAGCTATGAGGCGAAGCCGGGGACGGAAGAGAGCATCCTCCAGAAGATCTCAGATATCTGCATCTCCATGAAGGCAGAGGATTACCTGGAACTCCCTGAGATCACTTACCACCAGATCCCAGTCGTGCTGGACGCGAAAGCAGAGAAAGCGTATCGGGAACTGGAGCGGAAGATGGTCCTGGAACTTCCGGGAGACGAGGAAGAGATCAGTGTTGCGAGTGCGGCAGCGCTGAGTAACAAGCTGCTGCAGCTTGGGAACGGTGCCATTTACGACGATGACCGGAATATCCATGAGGTGCACAGCTGTAAGATCGAGGCGTTCCTGGAGCTGATCGAGTCCCTGCAGGGTAAACCGGCTCTGGTGTTCTACAATTATCAGCATGATAGGATCCGGATCTTGAAAGCACTGGAAAAATCGAAGCTGCGGATCCGGGAGCTGAAGAATACACAGGATGAGGATGACTGGAACGCAGGAAGGATCGATATCCTTTTGACCCATCCCGCCAGCAGCGCGTACGGGCTGAACCTTCAGGAGGGCGGGAACCACGTCATCTGGTTTGGGCTGACGTGGAACTATGAGCTATATACCCAGGCTAATAAGAGGCTGCACCGGCAGGGTCAGAAGGAACGGGTGATCATCCATCATCTTGTGTGCACGGGAACCCGTGACGAGGATGTGATGCAGGCCCTTGAGCGCAAGGACGATGTCCAGGAGTGGGTGATGCAGAGCTTGAAAGCAAGGATCAAAGCGGTTAAGGAGGGAAAATATCTTGGCTGAGAAAAAAGCAAAGGGCATGACAGATAAAGCGAAAAAAAAGATAATAAAAAGCCACAGGAGCCCGGTCATATGCCCGGGATGCGGAAATGTGATTGCGGAGGAAGAGGATTTGAGCAAGGTTGAGTACGTGAGGACAAAAAGAGCGACGGACGTATTCTTCCATACGGCGTGTATGGGGAAAGTGTGGAGGTAAAAGAGGATGTTTACAGGAATAAGTTTGGATCAGGCGTTAAGGTACTGGAAAGATGGGAAAGAGGTAATTGTACTGGATCGAACAGTGAGGTCTCCGCCTGGTGGGTATGAGACATATTCTTTTGATGAATTGTTTCGGAACCTGGAGCTGCTGGCAGATGTGCCGGCGGTGGAGAACCCGGAGTTCAAACAGGCAGTTGCGGATATGACCAAGCCTGATCAGAAGCAGGGCAAGCCTTCCGGGAAGGAAAGCATTACCCCCCCCCTCAGAGCGGCCGGAGGTAAGTGATATGCCTCTGGCCGGAAAGACAAAAAAAGAAGCTGCCCTGGAGCTGGCGGCAAAGGGAATGAAGGCGCCGGACATCGCCAGGAAGATCGGAGCAAAGTACAGTACGGTGTACAACTGGCTGAATCCGGAAAAGTGCAGACCGAAGAAAAAATCAAAGATGGATTATGGAAACTATAGGAATCCGGACGCTCGTCCCGGATGGAACGCCGACAGGAAGAAGTGCAAGACATGCAAGTTCCGCCCCGCCAGCGCTCTGAAATCCAATGGCGCCGGATGTGACTATTGCGACCTGGTTGGGCATAGCAGAGGATGCGCTGTAGAGGACTGTGACAGATATGAGAAGGGAAACCGGATCGAGAGAAAACTGGTTATGCATGATTCCGGCTATAAATCAAAAATATAGCCGAAAATGGCTGTAAACCAGAACAAACGAAAGGAGAGTGGAGATGGACACAGAAACGATGATCAGAAATCTGAAAAAAGTTGAAGACGATCACAAGGGCGATAAGGTATTTACTGGTCAGCTTAATATAGCTGATATGGCGCACGATGTCAGATTGCGGCTTGAAGAGCTGAAACCATACGAGGACACCGGTCTCACCCCGGATCAGATCCGGGGGCTGAAAGAACGGGATACGGCAAAAGTACCGGAAGAGGTCTCAGACGCCTTCGGGGATGCAAGGCTGGTTTGTCCGCACTGTAGAAACTCAGTGATCAATTACTTTAATCGGAGCCGTCCGCCGCAGTTCTGCATGATCTGCGGTCAACGGTTGCAGTGGGAGGAATGACATGCAGGAGAAGAAAATACTGGATGTGACCTGCGGATCGCGAACAATCTGGTTCAATAAGCGTCATCCGGCGGCTGTCTATTGTGATAAAAAGAGAGCAGAATACGAAGGATTGTGGAAAAGTCAACCTGGAAGCAAGTGTGTTGTAGATCCTGATATACAGTGCGACTTCACTGATCTTCCATTTCAGGACGATTCTTTTGCGATGGTGGTCTTTGATCCGCCGCACCTGAAACAAGTTGGAGAAAATTCCTGGTTGGCTAAGAAATATGGGAAGGTTGATCCGAACTGGCCGCAGATGCTCCATGATGGATTTCAGGAGTGCATGAGAGTCCTAAAGCCAGACGGAGTTTTGATCTTCAAATGGAGCGAATATGACATTCCGGCTGCGGATGTCTGGAAAGCGATAGGAAGAAAGCCGTTGTTTGGGCACCGTAGCGGAAAGAACAGTAAAACGTTCTGGGGATGTTACATGAAAGGAGTGGAATGATGCACAGACGATCAAGGAAAGAGATGAAGCGTGACTCCGAGGCTCACTATCACAGCATGGAGGAGCACACGCCGGACCCTCGGGCTGCCGAGAGATTCCACCGGAAGCCGTATGCTGGCGTAAAGGTGCTGATCCGCAGGCAGGGTGAACAGATCGGGGACGCGGCGGGGTACCTGGCGGAGAAATACAACATAAGGGGTGATGCGGATGGACAACATAGAAGAGAAGACAGCAATGAGCGACAATGATCTGAAGAAGGAGTATCTGCGGAGCTACCGCCAGCATGTCCGGCGGATTCACCGGATCAACGCCGAGATCGCGGAACTGCGGGAGATGAAGCTGCATCCGTCTATGAAGCCCGACGACGGGATGCCGCACGGCAGCGGAGGGAAGGGCGATCTTTCCGGATATGCAGCAGAGCTGGACGATATGATCCGAGAGCTTCAGCAGGAGCGGTATCTGAGGATTAAGACTTATCAGGAGATTGCGCGCCAGATCAAGCGCATGAATAGCCGGAATGAGTCGGACGTTCTCTTCTACAGGTACATAAAAGGACTTGACTGGTGGGAGATCGCGGAGAAGATGGGATATTCGCAGAGACATATTACACGGATCCACGGAAAGGCGCTGGCACATTTCGAACTTCCGAAAGATGTCCTAGAATGTCCTATTGATCCGTGATATGATGATATCATCGAGAAGAAAAAAACAGAGGAGCACCTTACCGGATGGCAGGGTGCTTTACTTATGCGATAAAATGCCAGAATTGAAGGTGGTGAAGTGGCGAACAATGAAAACTTAATCCCTTTTAACAAGCGAACAGTGAGCGAACAGAGAAAAATACAGTCAGCAGGCGGCAGAGCTTCGGGAGAAGCTCGGCGCCGGAAGGCAGACTTCCGGAAGACGCTGAACATGCTGCTGACCGCGGAAATAGATAGTGAAGAATGGAAGCCGGTTCTGGAGGCACTCGGTGTTGAGTGTACTTTAGAGTCGGCTTTAAATATGGCCATGATCAAAGAAGGGCTTGCCGGAAATGTGAAAGCCTATGAAGCGGTTGCAAGGTATGCCGGGCAGAGCGGAAAGACAGAAGGCGATCTGGAAGAGCAAGCTGTAAAAATACAGCTTATGCAAGCTCATAAGGAAAAAGTTCAGAAAGTGGATCCGGAAGATTCTGAAGACAGCGGAGCAAAAGATCCTCACGATGTGATAATCCCGGAACTGTGGGATATCTTTGATGATCAGGATCACGAGCATCAGATCATTACTTCCGGACGTGCCGGAACAAAGTCGAGCTTCGCCGGAATCCTCGGAATATCAACTATTGTTTCTGACGAACCAGCTGCTGTTGTTGTTCTGCGTAAGCGTCACAATAAGCTGCGTAAGACAGTATACAAAGAGATGATCCGGGCTATCGGGCGCCTAGGACTGAGCAAGGACGACTTTGATATCGGAATTTCTCCGATGGAGATCCGGCATAAAAAGACTGGGAATGTAATCTACTTTTCTGGATCGGACAGCATCGATGACACAAAAGGCATCATTGACGAGGAGAAGCCGATCCGCCTGGTTATTCTGGATGAGCTGACAGAGTTCTTCGAAGTTGGGGAAGGCGAGGATGAGCTGACCAACATTGAGGCAACATTCGTCAGAGGGAATGATGAATCCTTCAGGATGCTGTACCTGTACAATCCACCGAAGAATCCGAACGCGCCGATCAATGTATGGTGCCAGAAGATGGAACTGCGGTCAGATGCGATCCATAAACATATTGATTATCGGGATGTGCCGATAAGTTGGATCGGAAAGAAGCTGCTGGAATCTGCGGAACTCCTGAAAAAGACAGATTACAGATTGTACCGCTGGGTATGGCTGGGTGAATGTATCGGAGTAGATGACCTGATCTATTACATGTTCAATGATAATCATCGACATGAGCCGGAGGCGAAACATTATAAGCTGATCGGAATAGGAGTAGATTATGGCCAGCAGAATGCCACCACATATCAGGCTGCCGGCGTGAACATTAATAAGCGCAGGATAGAGGGAATCAATGAGTTTTATCATTCCGGGCGTGATTCCGGAAAACAAAAGAGTCCTTCCGATTACGCAAAAGAATTAATAAAATTTACCGATGCACTGCATGAAGAATATTCCTGTAGTGCTTTTTATGTGTTTATAGATCCGTCCGCGAAAGGTCTTGCGGAGGAAATCAAGCGCCTTGCAATGCAGAGCAGGAAATATGGAATTGTCATTAAAGACGCTGAGAACGATGTCGCTGTCGGGATTCAGAGGGTGCAGAAATGCCTGACTTATCAGGTGATGACTGTATCCGATCGGCAGGAGAACCTGATAAGAGAAATGGGAACATATGAATACGACCCTAAATCTATCGAGTCAGGAAAAGAAAAGCCCATGAAGGTTGATGATCACTGCTGTGATGCGTGGCGATATCTCGTGATGGGGCTGTGGAGCAAGATAAAATATTTTCTTCCAGACGGAGAAAGAGGTGAGAACAATTGAATGTACTTACATACTTCAAGAATTTAGGAATAGATACGATAGATTCTTCGTTCTATTCACAGATCCAGAAATGGGAAAGCTGGTATAACGGAGATGTGAGAAAATTTCATCACTATTACGTGTACAATGGGAAGGACCGCATCAGATGTCGGAGACTTAGCCTAAATATGGCTAAGAAGCTGTGTGAAGATATGGCGGATCTTCTTCTGAATGAGCGTGTACAGATTACAATCAGTGGATCGGAATCCACTTCGGATTATGTTCATGATATTCTCGACAAAAATAAGTTTCTTGTCAAAGGAAATGATTATCAGGAGCGAAAAGCCTGTTCTGGGACCGTGGCATACATTGCACAGATCAAGGACGCATCTACAGATGAAGATGGAAGTGTGATTGGAGGGGATATCCGGATTAATTACGTTCAGGCAAAGAACATATTCCCGATATCGTGGGAAAATGGAGAGATCACGGAAGCTGCATTCTTATTCCCTAAAACCGTAAACCGTGAGAAATATGCGTTGATACAGATCCACAGGATGCAGATCATAAATGGAGTTCCTCAGTATGTAATAGAAAACCACGTGGTTAAATGCACGCGTGGGGCAGGCACGGAAATTGCAGCAGATAAGTGGAACGAGTTGAAGCCATTTGCTGGGATTTCTCCGAGAATAGAGACGGGATCGGATAAACCACAGTTCGTGATCGATCGCTTGAATATTGTGAATAACGCCGATGAAGATGATACAAACCCTATGGGCGTGAGCATATTTGCAAATTCTCTTGATGCTCTTGCGAAAATTGACCTGGAATATGATTCTTACGCAAATGAGTTTAATCTTGGGCGTAAAAGAATATTCGTGGCTCCTGAAATGCTCTATAACGTAGATGGGAACCCCGCGTTTGATGAGAATGACACGGTATTCTATCAGCTTCCAGAAGACACAAACATGGGGAATAAGCCGATTTATGAAGTCGATATGGAGCTTCGTGCAGAGCAGCACAGCAAGGCGATTAACGATGATCTGAATTTCCTGTCATTTAAGTGCGGATTTGGTACTGAGAGGTATCGATTCGAACGAGGAAGTGTGACGACCGCAACGCAGGTGATCAGTGATAATTCGGATATGTACCGAAGTCTTAAAAAACACGAGATCATCCTTGAGGACGTGATTAAAAACTTGATCGGGGTTATAATCCGGCTCGGGATAGCTCTGAGAGTGCCGGGATTAAAAGAAGATGTTGAAATCACGATAGATTTTGACGACTCTATCATTGAGGATAAATCAGCTGAAAGACAGTCCGATCGCCTTGACGTTAGCATGGGAGCCATGACTCTTGTAGAGTATAGAGAAAAATGGTATGGAGAGACGGAAGAGGAAGCGTCGAAGCGTGTTGTGCAGGAGATCGATGATCCGGATCCAGAAGAGGAGTGATAGCGAGTGACTCCAGAACAAAAGGGAAGCCTTCCACTTCGTGTGGAAAAACTGTTTTATGAGCTTCAGGACCGTATATTTTCTGACATTGTCCGCAGGATTAAAAAGACCGGAGAGATTACCAGTACAGCAGATTATCAGATCGATAAGCTGCTGATTCTTGGAGACAGCACTGAATTTATCGAGCAGGAAATAAAGCGTCTGACTGGAAAGACTGATCCTGAAATGTGGGAACTATATGACAAGGTATCAAACTGGGAGTACGTCCGGTATGAAGATGCTTACCAGCAGATCAACGGGCATTTTGTCCCACTCGAAGAAAATGAGCAGGTGCAGCAGTGGGCGCAGGCGGTCATTACTCAGACAAACGGAGAGATTGATAATATCACACAGTCTCTCGGAATGACCGTGGATATGGGTGGAGGCAAAAAGGCGTTTACGCCACTGGCGCAGTATTACCAGACTTATCTTGACCGGGCCTGCATGGATATCGTGACAGGATCGTTTGACTATAACACGGTTCTTCGGCGTGTTGTGAAAGAAATGACAGCGTCGGGGCTCAAGACGATAGACTATGCATCAGGGTATAGCTGTAGAGCTCCAGTGGCTGCCCGGCGGGCGATCATGACCGGTGTGTCGCAGTTGTCGGCTCAGATCAATGAGATGGTGGCAAAGGACCTGGGGACAGATACATACGAAGTGACTTGGCATGCGGGGCATCGTCCCTCCCATTGGTGGGGCGGAAACGTCTATACAAAACAGGAGCTTCAGGACATATGCCATCTCGGGGATATTGATGGGCTGTGCGGGGCGAACTGCCGGCATAGTTATCTCGCTTTTATTCCAGGCTATTCTGTTCGTACGTATAGCCCCGAGCAGCTCCGGGAGCTCGAAGCGAAAGAGCAGGATGTCCGCACATGGAACGGAAGGAAGTACAATGCCTATGAAGCAACGCAGAAGCAGAGACAGATGGAAACAAAGATGCGGAGCCAGCGTGCGAACATAAAGCAGCTTAACCAGGCAGGTGCCAGTCAAGACGATATTATAGCGGCGCAGTCAAGGTATCTTAATGCGCTTCATCAGTACCGAGGATTCTCGTCCAAAATGGAACTTGCGGAACAGATGGAACGGGTATACATGGATGGCCTCGGGAGAGTGATTCCCGGCGGAGACTTTAAGGGAAAATCTGTTGCAAAGAAATCCGGTTCTGGTATAATGAACTCAGGGGCGAAAAGCGGGGCGCTTACCGATAAGAATGATCCGCTTGGTCAAAAAAGAAGTAGGCATGCTGTTACATATTACGATTCTGTTCGTAATAGTAATAAAAACTCAATTGTTAAAACTATTTCGAAAAATAGTGGATTCTCTGAGGCATATATATCAAAAGTATATGATCATGTTTTTGAGAATGAATATGATTTATACGGCGGTAAAAAACGGTTTGACGCGGATTATGATATGGCAGAGTCTTTCAGAAGGCTTCGCGAGGGTAAAAATATTCAGGAGCATGACATTATTCTGCTTAAGCACGAGCATCTGGAACACGATCTGATGAACAGATTGAATCTGAAATATGATGAGGCGCATAGTTTAGCGGAGAGTAAATATAATTACAATTCAGCCCTGAAAGATTTCAAGGAGAAAAATAATTTATAGGAAAGGAAGTGGGCACATGGTGAGAATTGAGAAGATAGAAGTAACTGGAAAAGTAGCCAGATACATGTATTTCCCGGAGAAGTCTGAAAAAAGCGGAATTGTGGCATTGAACAGAGATACAGGAGAATGGTCAGCTGAAAAAAGACTTGAAGAATATGGAACTTCCTATATTTCGCATGCGCTTCACAGATTAGAAGAATTTCAAAAGAACGGCGAGTTTCCGGAAAAAGATGTAATTGCATGGTACTAACACCACCGATCAGAAAAGATTGGTGGTATTTTTATACTCTTTTTCAGGAGGTGATGCTATTTGATTGACGTATTTATCCGCAAATCCGGAGATCATTATACGAAACTTCGAATAGAAGGTCATGCCGGATATGCGGAGAGAGGAAAAGATATTGTCTGCGCTTCAGTTTCTGCACTGACAATCACGCTGGAAAATTCGCTCGGATCATTATCTGACGTCCCGATTATGACAGCACAATACATAAACGAGGAATGCCCGAGCATAGTCATTCCGGTTCCAAGTGATAAAACTGATCTGCTGATTGAAGCTTACAAGATAGGAATAGAGGGTGTGCAGGAGGCATACCCGGATTATGTGAAACTACACCTTGAGACATAGGTGTTTTTATTATGCCCAAAACGTGATGGCATTAAAAGCTCGGGAGCCTGTCGAGGCAAAACGGAGGTAAAGAAAGTGAAAAGAAAATGGATGGATTTACAGCTCTTCGCTGACGGCGGCGAGGGCGGCTCTGGAGGACAGGGCGGAGAGCCGGGTGCTGGCAGCGGCGGTCAGGGTGGAAGCGCCGCATATACTTATGAGCAGCTTGAAGAAGTAGCATCAGCTCGCGCAAGCAAGGCGGAGCGCGCTGCGATCGCAAATTATCTTCGCAACAAAGGTATGAGCGAGGATGATATTACGACCGCGATTAACGATTTCAAGGAAAAACAGAAGGCCAATCAGCCGAATGTATCTGCGATCGAGAAAGAGCGGGACGATGCTCTTGCAAAAGTTGCACAGTATGAAAATGAGAAGCTGCTTTCCGCGAAAGGCGTAAGGCAGGAAGATCTGGACTATGTTGCATTTAAGGTCAATCAGCGCGTGACTGATAAAAAAGACTTTAAAGCTGCTGCGGATGAGTTCCTGAAAGAAAATCCGAGGTTTACCGGGAAGGTGTATAAAATGTCTACGGGATCCACGGACGGAAATGCATCTGGAGGGACAGAGTCTAAGAATGAAGCAATGAACAATATGATCAGGAATGCATTTAGGAGGTAGGAAATGAACAAGATCAGAAATTTTGTAAAAAAGAAAATGAATCTGCAGAGATATGCAGCGTCAGACATGATCGACAGAACGGGAGCGGAAGCACTGATCTCCGAAGAGGTGGCGAATGAGATCATCCAGGGCGTAGCAGAACAGTCTACAGTGCTCCGGATGGGACGTAAGTTACCGAATATGTCTAAGAAGAAATACCGTATGCCTGTACTGGATATGCTGCCGGTGGCATACTGGGTTGCGGGCGACAGCGGATTTAAACAGACTTCAAAGATGGCATGGAAGAACAAATATATCACAGCTGAGGAGCTGGCGGTAATTATCCCGATCCCGGAGGCGGTTGTTGATGACTCCGATTATGATATATGGGGAGAAGTCAGACCGAGAGCTGTGGAGGCGCTTGGAAAGAAGATTGACGGCGCTGTTATCTTTGGTGTGGAAAAGCCCGATACATGGCGTGACGGACTTGTTGACGGAGCGACAGATGCGGGAAATGTTGTTACTCTCGGAGCTTCGGATGATCTGTACGACAAGATCATGGCAGAAGATGGAGTAATTGCAAAAGTAGAGGAGTCCGGATTTTTCCCGTCAGGTCATATGGCTGACATTACTATGAGGGCAAAGCTCAGAGGGCTGAAAGATTCTACCGGCCAGCCGATCTTCAGGACGGGTATGCAGGGAGCGACATCATATTCGCTGGATGGAGCTCCGATTGATTTCCCGAGGAATGGAGCTTTTGATAAAACAAAAGCACTCATGATCACTGGTGACTTCTCCCAGTTAGTATATTCCATCCGTCAGGATGTAACGTACAAGCTCCTGACAGAGGCGACAATCGTGGACCCGTCCACCAAAGAAGTTATCTATGCTCTTGCGCAGCAGGACATGGTGGCTCTGCGTATTGTGATGAGATTAGGCTGGGAAGTACCGAACCCGATCAACAGCCTGAAATCAACAGAGTCTGAAAGGTTCCCGTTTGCTATCCTGAAATCAGAATCATGAGGAGGTGCGGACTATGCAGATAGTTGATGCAATCAAAAACCTTACAATTGCAATGAAAGGAAGTGGATCCGTGGAAGATATTTCTACGGATCAGATCGCTGAGGCAATCCAGTACATGGCGGATAATTGGGGAGATATTTCTGCTGGAATGGGCGGCGAGTCCTACGTACTCCCTGCCGCTACGACCTCTGCACTCGGAGGGGTAAAGAAATCCGCGGCTGTCACATCAGTATCAGCGGCAAATGCGACGGCTGCAGGAGCCGCATATGATCAGACGATCGCGCAGAGTGCGGTCACGCTTGCAAATGCGAATAAAACGGCAATTAACCAGATCATCACAAATCTGAAAGCGGCGGGGATCATGGCGTAAAAGGAGTGGTTTTGTGAAAGAGTATGCAGACTATAATTTTTATGAGAGTGTCTATCACGGGGATATGGATGAGACGGATTTCAGCCGGAATATCCTGTCTGCATCACAGTATATTCGTTATTTGACTCACGGTCGATCTGACGGGTATGAAGGCGATGAACTAAAGTATGCGGCCTGCGAGGCTGCAGATATCCTGTATTCATCGTACCAGAAGGAAGCGGACGGTACCGG
>ERZ1643251.1692-NODE-1692-length-24486-cov-5.710573_pt1 | contig 24486 bp, 26 predicted proteins | sample MGYA00579261_ERZ1643251 | MGnify/ENA primary metagenome ERZ1643251 (study PRJEB29033, sample SAMEA4952267) | chicken gut metagenome | biome: Broiler Chicken; feature: Gastrointestinal Tract; material: Caecum | place: Ireland | collected 2018 | study: Broiler... | reverse complement strand
TCTTCAATTCCTTTATAATATCCACCAATATCATGTGCCCACCACGTAACACCAATATTAGACGCACTGGTATTAAAGAAAGGTATTTCTTTTAAGGTATCCCAACTAACAATTGTCTTTCCGGAATAAAGAACTGGATAACGATGAGGCGCAATTCCTGCATTACGCGCTAGTACCATTGGTCTACGACTATAATCACGTTTCATATCTAAGTAGTGATAGTGATCTAAGTACCACAATTTATATCGATCTTCTACTTTTTCAATATCTAACCAAAAGAAGTCTACACCAATCGCATCTAAAGGGTGAACCAATATTTTTAAGTAAGCATCCATCCATTTTGGATCAACGGTATTAAAAGGAACCACACCATCAGAATTTGGTGTTACATACTTAATGAATTGTTCGTAATTCCCTTCCATTGGATAAATACCTTCTAATGGATTAATATTAAGACCTAAACGAATCCCCTTGGAATGAAGATAACGAATCATATCTTTGGGAGACTTGAATAATTCTTTATTCCAAGTATATCCTGTTTTTAAATTTTCTTTTTTTCCAGAAGTACGAAGATGCCAATCCTCATTTAAAGCAAGTACGGAAAGAGGAATTTCTTCTCTTTCAAATTCATCAATTAAATTCTTTAATTCTAAATCGTGATACGGAACATTACGACTCCACCAGTTTCCTAGTGCATATCTTGGAATTAAAGCTGGATATCCTGTTAACATAAAATAATCTTTTAAACATGCCGCAAAATCTTTTAAATACATGAATAAATAAATATCGACACTACCCTCTGGACGTTCTTCTAAATTTCCTAAAGCATTAAAAATCCTACTTTGTGAATCATCAATCGTCGCAAATCCATCCGAAGAATATAATCCCTTGCTTAATGGAACTTTTCCTTTCGTATCATCCAAAGAAAATCCAGGAGATCCATAATTACGCACCTCAGGATGACCATAATACCAAATACGATCCGTATTCAAAAGTTCTACTTTTAGATTAGCCATCGTATTAATCTTACTTCCTTGGAAAGGTTGATTCTTCACATAACTAAGTTTAAAATATTTCGATTTAATTTCTAAATAGCGACTATCTTCTTTCACTAAGAAATAAGGTTTCTCAAAATTACGATACCAAGCAAGCTCTGATGGTTGATCGACAAACTGTCCATCTTTTTGATATTCCAAACGAATTAAGCGATCGGTCAATACCGTAATACGATATTTCGCTCCACGAAAGACACATTTAGGATTTGCTTTTGCTTTTTCTAAATCCATATTAAATTGTTCCCCTAAATCATACATAACTAACACCCTTTCTATAATTCTTCTATCTTCATAAAATTCGTATGGCTGGTTTCCCCTAATGGATAACCACCCGTTACAATAAATTTATCAAATGGTTTTAGTGCGACTTTACTAACCATCACTTTTCGAGCCGTTTCAATCAACTTATCAAAACTCTTTACCTCTTTCATGGGATATGCATAAACCCCAAAATACATGGATAATTCTTTTAATACATCCTCATGAGGAGATAAGGCAATAATCGGACAACTTGGTCGAAAACGACTAATTTTTTTGACTGTTTTTCCCGTCATCGTAGGAATCACAATCGCACGTGTTTTTAAACGATCCGCACACTCTACAACACTATACGCAAGCGCACCTGTGATATCTTGCTTTTCTGTTCGCATTGCTTTATCTAATAATTCATAATAATTAATATCAATTTCTGTACTTTCGATGATCTTTTCCATCATACTAACCGTTTCTACTGGATATAATCCCATAGTGGTTTCCCCTGTTAATACAATCGCATCCACACCATCCAATACCGCATTCGCAACATCGCTAACTTCGGCACGGGTTGGTTCCATCGAATATTCCATCGATGACATTAAATCCGTCGCAATAATCGATAATTTACCCGCACTATGACATTTACTAATAACCATTTTCGTAACGCCTGGAACTCTCTCTAAAGGAATTTCTACTCCTAAATCTCCACGGGCAACCATGACACCATCACTCAAACGAATAATCTCATCAATTTCTTCAATCGCACTTTCACATTCAATTTTAGAAATGACACTCATATGATCATCTTTTTGATCAATCAATAAATCAGTAACCTCTAAAATATCTTCTCCATCATGAACAAAAGATAAAGCCAAAAAATCAACATGATTTTTATGAGCAAATAAAATATCTGACTTATCTTTTTCACTTAAGAATGGTAAATGTAAGTTAATACCAGGGACATTCACACTTTTTCCTGTTTTTAAAAGACCACCTGTTAATACCTTACAACGAATATAATCTTCTAACTTATCGATCACTTGTAACGTAATTTTACCATCATCTAATTTTAAAATGGAATTAAACTTCACATATTCAATGAGTTCCTTATGATTAACAGAAATACTTTCTCCATTCCCAATACGTCCATCCGCATAGATTTCAATCATCGTATCAGGTAATAATTCAATCTCATCATGTTCAATCTTTTGAACCCGAACCTCAGGTCCGGCTAAATCTAACATAATGGGAACATGTAACTTTAATTCTTGATTGATCTCATTTAATTCATTAATAATTTTTTTACAATAAGCATGCGTCGCATGACTCATATTAATTCGAATAATGTCAACCCCATTCGCAATGATGTCCATGAGTACTTTTTTAGCTGTCGTAGAAGGACCAACCGTTGCGATTATCTTTGTCTTATTCATAGTATCTCACCTTATATTATTATACATGTTTTTTCAAAATAAAAAAAGAGAATTTACAGGATTCTCTTATTTATTTTACAAATTATTATGATTTTATTTCTTACTTCAAGATATACGGATCATCTGAAGTACCAATCCCTGAGACAATTCCTACAGTAGGTTGGAGATAAAGGGTTGGGCGAGCCCCATTCGAATAGTTCGGGTTGCTTACACCATTCACAAACCCTATGCTAGACACAATGTTCACTCTCACGTTGTTCGGCGACGCACCAGGGGTCAGTGTCCATTGATCGCTTGAACTATCATATAACCAACTATTGATATTACAATCTTCTACATCTGGCCAGTTATATAATGCTGCTACTAAACAACTACTTCGATTTGTTGTACTTCCTCCGCTTGTTGCAAAACCATAATCACTTGGATACATTAAAGCAATTGAACCAGTCCATTCGGTTGGTCTTCCTTCAGATACATCAGTTCCTCGTTCTTGCTCATAAAACATTTGAGCAGGTGCATTCTCCCAACTACTACTTCCTCCTAATTTCCATGTATAATTACTATCAATTTTTGTTTGATCTTCTGGATCAATTGTTTCATAATAATCATTATTTAAGTATATTTGTAAACTTGCCTTACTCCAATCATTTTCTCCATATTCGTTTTGTTCATCTTCATCATCCCACTTCCCATAGTATAAAAATTCATCACTAATAATCTTCAATTGTCCATCAAAGATTCCAATAATTCTCCATAATTCATTATTGAATTGAACATAATTGTCTGGATCAGCTCCGATATATCGATATTCTCTAGGATTGTCTGATGTTGTAAGTTCTCCTTGATCATTAATTCCAAATAATCCTTCTGTTGGACTACTTGTAATATCTTCACTTACTACATTTTCAATTAACCAATCTGACATTGGTCCTTCATAAGATGGTGTATTTCCAGTATCTTGCACAAAGTTAATTTTTAATGTTAAGTCTTTATTCGTATCGGGAATACTCGTTGACGCACTACTCCAATCTACTTTTACCTTAAACACTTTGGATTCTTTTGCTTTTAACTTATCGTTAACTGCGATATCTGAAATACTAAAAGTAATATCGGTTGATGCGTTGTGCTTCCCTAATACTTCGCAGATACCGACGTGTATAGTGGACTTTCACCACCTAGCTATATGCCATGCACGGCACACACAAATAAAAGATAGTTCCCTATCTTTATTTTACAATTTCTAGTTCTCCACCAAACTCAATATCGTATTCGTCTAAAAAACGATAAAATTCATCGGAATCAAAAGGTGTGGCTTCGGTGATATTCATCACTACATGACCAATTCCATACTCCGTTAAAATATAATAAAGTTTTCTTTTTAATTTAGAAATGTTTCGCCTTGTTAATGGACCAAATACTTGTACAAATAATGTATCTTTACGATATTCAATTTCTGTTTTAAACATCTTTTCCATCCCCCTATCTTACAAGATCAATAGTACCAAAATAGAATTGTAATTTCTACCAATTCGACAAAACTAGAAAAAATTTGTGGACGGGGTTTGTGATACATGATACAATGATATAAATGGAGTGTGGTACAATGAAAAAATTAAGTATTCTAGCTGGAAAAAGTGTTTTATGGTTAGGAGATAAAATGCATCGTGGTAGTAGTCTTCCTGGTGCCGTTTCGTTAAAGTTAGATTCTCATATTATGGAAAAAATAAAGTTACCAAAAAAAATTATTGCGGTAACTGGTAGTTGTGGAAAAGGATCTACTTCTAAAATGATTGCGGAAGTTTATAAATCTTTAGGTTATAAAGTCGCACATAATTATCGTGAAGGAAATTTACAATATGGTGTACTTACCGCACTGATTGAATACAGTAATCTAAATGGAGTTATGGATGTGGATGTCTTAGTATTAGAAGTGGATGAACGTTATGCGAAAGTGGTATTCCCTATTTTAAAACCACAAACAGTTGTAATTACCAATATTAGTCGTGATCAACCTCCTCGTCAAGGACACTTTGATTTAGTTTTAGAAGATATTAAAAAAGCACTAAATCCTAAGATGCACCTCATCCTAAATGCGGATGATCCATACTTACAAAAATTAGTGTTAAATAATGAATATAAAGTGACTTATTATAGTTTAGATAAAACGAAACAATCTACCAAAACTAGTTTATGTGAAAACTTAAATATTACCCATTGTCCAAAGTGTGGTAAAAAATTAGAATATGATTACTATCACTTTGAAGCGATTGGACACTATCACTGTACAAAATGTTCTTTTAAAAATCCAAAGAGTGAATATGTCGCAAGTAAAGTGAATTATGACAAACGCGAAATGATCGTAAATGATCAATATAAAGTAGTATTTCCATTTGATACTCTATATTGCGTTTATAATACCCTTGCAGCTTTTACAACGTTAGGATATATGGGACTAGACTTAGAAAAGGCAAGTGAGGCCATTAGTCTAAGTAGTTATAACAAGAAGAACTTTAATCACTACGAATATAAAAATAGAGAGGTCTATGTTTTAAATACCAAGAATGAAAATAGTTCAACTTTCAATCATGCCTTAATGTTTTTAAATCGTAATAAAGGACTTAAAACCGTTGTGATTGGATGGAACGTCATTAGCTTGCGTTACAAATATAACGATCTATCATGGTTATACGATATTGACTTTGAAATATTAAAAAAACACGATATCGATCGTATTATTTGTTTAGGAATTAATCGTTATGACCTAGCAACAAGACTAAAATATAGTGGTGTAGATCCTAAAAAAATCTTTGTTTATGAAGATTTAAAGAAAGCCGAAGGATCTATTACCAGAAGAACTAAAGGAGATATTTACGCCATTATTAATTTTAATTATATGGATGACTTTAATAAAATGTTGAATGAAGGTGAGAAAAAATGAGTATAACAATTGCCCACTTATATTATGATTTATTAAATCTATATGGTGAAAATGGAAATGTAAAAATCATAAAGCAACAATTAGAAGATCAAGGTATCAAAGTAACCGTTAAATTTTTAACGATTGATGATGAATTAAAATTTAATGATTATGATATCGTATATATCGGTATGGGAACCGAAGAAAATCAACTCACCTGCTTAAAACATTTACGTAAATATAAAAAAGATATTGAAGAATATTATAATAACAATAAATTCTTTTTGATAACGGGAAACTCTATTGAGTTATTTGGTCAAAATATTGTGGATAAAAATGGAAAGAAACATCGTGGTGTTGGATTGTTTCATTATGAAGCAAAACAAGAAGATTTTAAAATCGTGGATGAAGCTTTATTTGAATGTCCTTTTATTAAGAAACCTATTTTAGGATTCCAAAACCAACGTAGTGTTCTTTTAGGAAATGATCATCCCCTATTCCGTGTAATAAAAGGAACTGGAAGTTATCCTAATTCTTCTAGTGAAGGAATTCAAGAAAAGAATTTCTATGGAACTTATTTAGTTGGTCCTTTCCTAATTCGTAATCCTGAATTTACAAGATATTTCTTAAGAAAAGTCATTTCTTCAAAAAATCGTAAATATCCAATAAAGAAATTTAATTTAATTTTAGAAAATAATGCTTATAATGATTTCATGGAAAAACACTATAAAGATTATATAAAAAGTTAAAACGAATGATGATGAATCATTCGTTTTATTTTAAAATTTGATCTAAATACTCTACCAGATAAAGTGGTATATTAACAATATTTCCATCTTTCTTTAAATTATCCAAAGAAAAACAAATAGAAATTTCATTGTTATATTTTTCATGAAATTTTGTCAAACTAATATGATTATGACTCTTTCCAGATTTAACTTCTACGGGAATGATTTGATTGTGATATTGAAGTAAAAAGTCAATCTCATAACGATCAAAAGTATAATAATTTGGAATTCCATCATAAAAATTATTAAGCATCGTAAAGACATAGTTTTCAGTAAAAGAGCCTTTAAATTCTTCAAATAGTTTATGACCTTCCAAAATAATACGACTATCTAAACGAGACATTCTTCGAAGTAATCCAACATCATTCAAATAAACTTTAAAAGAGGATAAATCGTGATAGGCGGTTAATGGGAAAACAGGTTTTGTTACATTATAAGTTTTATAGATTAAGTTTGCATCGTTTAACCAATTTAGGGCATCCTCATACTCACGAGCTCTTGCCCCTGGTTTAATTGCTTGATAAACGAACTTTTTATTTTCTTTTGCCAATTGTGATGGGATTCCGTTCCAAATTAAAGATATTTTATTTGCTTCACTATTTGTAGTATGTTTTGAAAAATCACTTTCATATGCTTGCAAAATGTTATCTTGAATATAGTTCACTTTTTCAATATCTTTTTCGTTTACCCAACTGTATACTGCTTCCGGCATACCACCAATGATAAAATAAGTTTTCAATTTTTCGATTAATTGTGATTCAAAAAGAGATGGGATGGGTTCAATTTGATCCAGATGAGACATATATTCAACTAAATTTTCACAATGGTCAGCTATTAAAAATTCACTAAAAGATAAGGGATATAACTGTAAAAAATCTACTTTTCCTACTGGAAAAGATGTTCTTGACAAACGAATACCTAATAAAGAACCTGCACATACGATGTGATACTCAGGAACTTCTTCACAGAAATATTTTAAAGAATTTAAAGCATTGGGACATTCTTGAATTTCATCAAAGAAGATTAAAGTGTCATTTGGTACAATTTTTTTTCCACTCGCTAAAGCAAGTTGTTCAATAATCCTTTTAGGATCTTTGGTATTTTTAAATAAATCACTTAATCCTTCATCATGATCAAAGTTAAAATATACCATATCATGGTAATATTTTTCTCCAAACTCTTTTAAAATATAAGTTTTTCCTACTTGTCTAGCACCTTTTAAAATCAAAGGTTTTCTTGTTTTACTATTTTTCCACGCTATTAAAGAATCAGTAATAAACCTTTTCATAGATATCACCTCACATTTATATTATATCAATTTATCACACTTTTTTAACTATTTTTATTAAAAAAATCACACTTTTACAACTATTTTTGTCCATTTTATCACACTTTTGCATTAATCCTTTCTTATTGACTTCAAGTTTTATCTATTAAACAGCTAAACAAAATATACAAATAAATGATTCAAAAGAAAGTAAATGGCTATCATTTACTTTCTTTATATAACATTCCTCTTTTGATTGGTGTACTATCTTGACCTAACGTTTCTATAATCTTATAGGCAAATGGTAAGACTAAAGCTGGCCCCCTACTCGTAATGATGTTTCCATCTACGACAACATCTTCTTCTACATAATGAGATCCTGCATCTACAAATAATTTCTTATATTCTTCACTTGGGTAACTGGTGATAGAACGCTGGTTTATAATACCTGCTTGGTGTAGAACAATAGGCGCCGCACAAATCGCACCAATTAACTTTTTTTGTTCATTAAAAGCTTTTACATACTCTATCACCTTTGGATGATCCCTTAGATGATCACTTCCAGGTTGTCCTCCAGGTAATAATAAGGCATCACTTTCTAAAATATGATCATCTAGTAAAGTATCGGCTTGAACTCTTATGTGGTGACTCCCCTTTACCATAAGATCTCCCGTAGTACTTACCAACTCCACATCAAAGTTAGCTCTTCTTAGTACATCCGTTAGAAACAAAGCTTCTCCTTCTTCAAAGCCATTCGCAAGCAAAACAACAATTTTCATATCATCCCCTCCTAACTCTATTATACAACAAAATAGGAAGAAACATCTTCCTATTTATCTCTTAATTTTGCATTACACTTTTTCTCAACATTTTCAATAATCTTATGGAAAACCTCTGTTACTTCTTTATCTTCAAGAGTACGATTTTGATCTTGGAAAGTTAAGGCATAAGCAATTGACTTTTCATCGTTTGCCACATTTTCTCCCCTATATACATCAAAGACTGTAACCTCAGTAAGTAATCTTCCACCTGTTTTCTTAATGACATTCATTAATTCTTCGGATGGTGTATCAATATTAACCACAAATGCCACATCTTTATGTACCACTGGATATTTACTAATTTCTTTATATTTAACCATACGAACTTTTTTACTTAATAATTTATCTAAACTAAGTTCAAAAACATAAAGTTCTTTCTTATGATTTTTAGGATGAACTTGTCCAAGATATCCTACACACTCATGATCTACATACACGGAACAACTTCTACCAGGGTGAAGATCTTTATTTAAATCGTTGGTTCTAAATTGATAACGACGATTTAATCCTAAATAATTTAAGAATCCTTCTACAATTCCTTTTACTAGATAGAAATCAGATACCATAGCGTCTTGTTTCCATGATGTAGAAAGATATGTACCACTAAGTAATCCCGTAACTAAATTTTCTTCAATCATCTCATCTTCAATTTGATAGTAAGCTTTTCCACATTCAAAGATTTGAAGATCATCCATATGACGAGAATGATGATAATCATAAACATCAATTAATGATTGAATCATCGATTTACGAAGTACTCGTCTTTCTTCACTAAGAGGATCTAGTAAGACGATGTTATCTCCCTTATTCATCACATATTTATCGACTAAATCTAAACTTGTTAAAGAATAAGTAATGACTTGATTAAGACCTACACCATTCATATATTTACGTGTGTTCTTAATCATTTTAGACATTGGTAAATAAGTACCAGGTTTTTCTTCTACCACTGGTAATTTACCAATTACTTTGTGATAACCATAAATCTTACCAATTTCAGAGATTAAATCTTCTTTAATATTAACATCTAATCGACGCGTTGGAATGGATACCACATAAGGATCATTTCCTTCAAAGGTAAATCCTAAACGACGTAAACTATCTTCGACTTGATCTTTTGGAATAGACATTCCAAGTACTTGATTAATTTTCTCTAATGTAATCGAAATTTTCTTATCTTCTTTACTTGTTGTATCATGGACTAAACATCCACTTAAGACTTCTCCACCAGCATACTTATTTAACAAGTAACAAGCACGATCAATTGCCATACGGGTACGATTGGGATCAATTCCTTTTTCGTATCGACTACTTGCTTCACTACGTAAAATATGTCTTGCAGTATTACGAATCTTTAAAGCATCAAAAATAGCTGCTTCAATAAAGATATTTTTTGTATCCTCTTCTACTTCCGTATTTAAACCACCCATGACACCAGCTAAACATACCGCTTCATTTTTATTCGCAATCACTAAGTCATCAGGTCCTAGAACACGTTTGTTTCCATCTAATGTCGTCATTTCTTCCATTTCTTTCGCATTACGAACAATAACATCACATCCTAAAGCATCACTATCAAAGAAGTGAAGTGGTTGTCCATACTCTAACATCACATAGTTACTAATATCTACCACGTTATTAATCGAACGAATTCCACTCGCCATTAATCGATTCTTAAGCCACATTGGACTTTCTTTAATTTGTACATTACGAACCATACGTCCTAAATAAATTGGACAATCTTTCGTTTCTACACTTAATGTGTGAACCTCACTGACATCTTCTGAAATCGTTTCCACTTCTGTTTCTGGATAAGTTACTTTACGATCATAAATCGCCCCTACTTCATAAGCCATTCCTAACATACTCATTAAGTCCGCACGATCGGCAGTTAGTTCAAAATCAATCACTTCATCATCGTATCCTAAATAATGAATCGCATCCTCACCGACTGGTGCGTCTAAAGGTAATTCATGAATTCCTTCTTTATCTTCTGGTCTTAAATATTTCGAATCAAGTCCTAACTCTTCTAAAGAACAAATCATCCCATTCGATTCTAATCCTGCAAGTTTGGCTTTTTTAATCGTAATGTTTCCAGGTAATACCGCCCCTACTTCGGCAACAATAACTTTTAATCCGGCACGAACATTAGGTGCGCCACAAATAATTTGTTTTGTTTCGTTTCCCGTATTTACTTGACAAATGTGCAGATGATCACTTTCCGGATGATCAACACACTCCACTACTTCACCAATCACTAATCCAGTCGCGTCACTTAATCGTTCTATACTTTCGTATTCATTTCCACAGAAAACCATTTTTTCTGCCAGTTCGTGAAAATCTAAGTCATCTACTTTTACATAATCATTCAAGAAATTCTTACTAACACGCATTACTCTTCACTCCCTTTCACACGATTAAAATCTTCTAAGAAACGTTTATCATTGGTATAAAATGCACGAATATCACTAATTCCATATTTTAACATAGCGACACGTTCTGGCCCAATACCAAAAGCAAATCCTGTATATTTTTCTGGATCATATCCACAAGCACGTAAAACATTCGGGTGAACCATACCAGAACCAAGGATTTCAATCCATCCTGTACCTTTACAAACCGAACATCCTTTTCCTCCACACTTCATACAACTAACATCCACTTCTAAAGATGGTTCCGTAAATGGGAAGAAACTAGGACGCAAACGAATCTCACGATCTTCACCAAACACCTTACGTGCGAATACTTCTAACGTTCCTTTTAAATCGGCTAGAGAAATATCTTTATCAATCACTAAACCTTCAATTTGGGTAAATTGATGAGAATGGGTCGCATCATCGTCATCTCTTCGATATACTTTTCCAGGACAAATCACACGAATTGGTGTTTTTTCTGTATTTGCATCCATCGTACGTGCTTGAACCGGAGAGGTTTGCGTACGAAGTAATAGTTCTTCTGTAATATAGAAACTATCTTGAGCATCACGCGCCGGATGTCCTTTTGGTAAATTTAACTTTTCAAAGTTATATAAATCGGTTTCTACTTCTGGACCTTCTACTACATCATATCCCATCGATACAAATAATTCTTCAATCTCATCAATGATTTGCGTAAGAGGATGAACACTACCAAAATGAACACCCGTACTTGGAAGTGTCACATCAATCTTTTCTTTCTCTAAACGACGATTTAATTCTTCTTCCTCTAAACGAATACGAACTTCTTCCATCATCAAGTTCACTTCTTGTTTTAACTTATTTAAAGCCGAACCAAATTCTCTTTTCTCCTCTACACTCAAATCTTTCATCATACTAGAAAGGGCACTAATAGGACCTTTCTTTCCTAGATAGAATGTTTTTACTTCATTTAACTCTTTCATCGTAGAAACACTTTTTAATTTTTGTTCTACTTCTTGTTTTAAACCATTTATTTTTTCATTCATATTATTTTCCTCCATCTATTTGATAAGCACTTTATTTTTATCCATTTCTTGTTCGATTGCTTTAAAAAGCTTATAGTAACCAATCGTATTTTTGATCGATACATTCATATTACAATAATCAAAGTTTTTTTCTTTCCAATGAGATAATACTAAATAATGACCTACAAAATTTAATGTCTCCATATCTTCTTTTTGAAGAAGCGTATCAACAATGGTATCTAGTTGAATAAGACCTTCCTCCATAATCGAATTTAACGCGGATGGAACATAGCAAATAAACTTTTTATTTTCTTCTTCAAATTTACGTACTGTATAATCTTCTTCCTCTTTAAAAAGTTGAATGAATCCTTCCAAAATTTCATTTGGATTCTCTTCTTTTTGAATCTCATACAATTCATAATTTTTCATAATTAAATCTAAATAATTTTTAGCTTCTTTTGTTTCTTGTATCTCATAAAGGTAATTTCTACCATTTCTTTGTATCCATAGTTGTTTCACTTTATAACCTCCTAAACAAAAAACTCACATCCAATAAGGGAAAAAACCACATCCAATAAGGAAAAAAACCACATCCAATAAGGAAAAAACTCACATCCAATAAGGACGTGAGTTACGTGGTACCACCTTAATTCATAATACATTGTATTATCTTGACACTATAACGCGTGACCGTACTATATTAGTAAGCTCCAAGGTGAATTCCTAAGGGATCCATTATCTATTTCCACCAACCATAGACTCTCTATAAACTTCTCCACAAAGTACTACTTCTCTTCCTCGCTTTTAAGTTAATAATTAGATTATATCATGAATTTTAAAAATATCAAGCATTTTATTCTTCAATTACTCGGTAAATATAGTTTTCATTCGTATTTTTAATCATAATTTGTAAATTAGGATCAAAAGGTTTTTGCGTCTTAGGGTTTTCTAAATCTTTACTAATATAATTTCCATCTTGTAAATCTTTCAATGTTAAAATATAACTTCCACCCTTATCAGGAAGTAGTCGAATGTGGTCCGCAGCCCAGTTTTTCGTCGCATCTTCGATACTTTTGATTTGAACATCATAAGCTTGTTCTCGTGATCGATTTAAATTACCATTAACGGCAGGAATCACAACCAAAGCAATCCCAGCTAGTACAACAATCACCGCTAATAATTCTACTAACGTAAATCCTTTTTTCATTAGTCTCGAACCTCCATTTTGATACAAGAAAAAGAAGTTGTAGGTCCGATTTGTCCATCTTCAAATTGACTATTTCCTACATATTTTAAACGCACAGATGTTTTTGTTAAATTATAATCTTTTCCTGTTTCCGCATTCTTAACCGGTTCATTCAATAATCCTTCATCTACCAATTGTTCTAGTGTAACACAATAATATTTTTGTCCACTGGCATTGGTTAAATCCGCATAATCTAAAAAATAGTTTTCAGCTGCATCAAAAATAAGTAAATTCCCTGAATCATTAATATCTCCTCTTGCATCTGTAATCTGATTAATAATCGCAGGAAAAGCAATCACCGCAATAATTCCTAGTATCACAATCGTTCCTAACAATTCTACTAGTGTAAATCCTTTTTTCATCCTATCACCCTACTATTAATTATATCTTTCAAATAAACTTTTGTAAAGAAAAAAACTACTATTCAGCAGCTTCTTCTGTTTTACTTACAACTTCTTTTCCATCGTAATAACCGCATTCTTTACAAACTCTATGTGGTTTAATTGTCGCACCACAATTTGGACATTTTACTGTTCCAGCAGCTGTAATTTTGTAATGAGTTCTACGTTTTCTTTTTCTTGTTTTACTAATTTTTCTAAATGGTACAGCCATGTTCACACCTCTTTCTTATAATAAATCTTTTAATTTTTCAAGTTCTGGATTTTTCTCCGGTTCTTCATTTCCAGAAATTACTTTCCATCCATTCCCTGATAGGGTTCGATCTGAGATGTCATCACTAACCACTTTCATAGGAATTTCCATTAATATATTTTCCCATATAATTGGAAAAATATCAAGAGTATTTTCACAAATAATGGATTTTTCTCCGGTTTCTTCTATAAAATCTGATACATTTTGTTCCATTTCCACATCAAATGGAACATTTACAGGCTTCAATGTCACCGAGCATGGTAACACCATCGTTCCTTGTAAATGAGCAGAGACTTCATATTCATCAAAACTATTTTTCGTAATTTCTCCCACAATAGATACATTTTCTAAAGAAATAATTTCCGTATCTTTTAATTCTTCCTTAGAAAAAGTATAAGTAAGATCAATTGGAATATAGGTATCCATTCCACTTTTTAGACGAATCAAATCAAATTTCATAAAATCACCACTCCCACATTATACTGGAAAGTTAGAGATTTTGCAAGTTCTAGTGCTTAACGTCTTAATCGTCTTTTTATTTTCTTCATTTCTTTTGTAGAAAGACATGGTTTATTATCCGTCTCCTCTTTAATAGAGTCTATGATATCAATCGTCGAACTCTGCTTCGCTTCTTCTAAATATTCAGGATGAAGAATTAAAATACGATGGGCAAGTTCTTCGAATACTTTACGTTTGGTACGATTGGATAAAGAATCATATTCTTTACTAGATACTTTTAAATCAACCATAAACATTCCTCCTTGGCGTGTATTGTACCACATTTTTCTCTATTTTAAAAATTAAAGATTATGATTAATGAATCGCTGGGATTTAATTACATTTTCATAATATCGTACAATTAAGTAAATATCAAGTATTTTGGTTTACATTTCTACTTTTTTGTGATAAAATATAAACCAAGGGAGATGTGGGGATATGAATGGAATTGGAAAGAATTTAAAAAGAATTAGATTGTTAAAAAATCTATCACTTAAAGAGGCAGGCAATCTCCTTAATATGAGCGCGACTGCTGTCTCTAAATACGAAAAAGGAGAAATATTACCAGATTCACAAAAACTAATCGATTTTGCTAACGCATACGAGGTCAAGTCTATTGATTTATTAAAAGTCTATAATGTACCTAAAATGAAATTTACTTCATTTAGGAAGAAAAAAAGATTAACTGGGCGAAATCTAGAATTATTAGAAGAATTAATTCAAGATGAAGTTGCTAAATACTTAGAAATTATAGAAATGAACACTATAAATACCAATAACATTAAACTAAAGAAATATTCTTGTAATAGTTTTGAAGAAGCTGAAAAAGCAGCAAATGAATTTAGGAATCAAATAAAAATATCAAAAAAACAGCCTTTATCAGATTTAATTAATATACTCGAAAATCTAGGTATCATTATCATTCAGATTAAGAACCCAGATAATAGATTTGATGACTTTGATGGTTTAAGCGAAATAGTAAATAATGTACCGGTTATTGTTTTACTAGATGGCATAAAAGATGGTGCTAGACAAAGATTTACTATTGCTCACGAATTAGGACATTTTGTACTAAATATTAATAATGAAGAATTAGACCAAGAGAAATTATGTAATAGATTTGCAAGTGCATTATTAATGCCAAAAGAAGCAGTCATCAATGAATTTGGAATATCAAGAAGAAATATAAACTTTTTCGAATTAACTGCTTTTAAAAATGAATTTAAAGTTAGTTATGCTGCAATTGTATATAGATTGAAAGATTTAAATATTATATCAGAACACTTATATAAAACGTTAAGCATATTTTTAAGTCAACGAATAGGTAAAAACGATCCAAAACCTATTCAACCTGAAATATCATATCAATTTAAAAAATTAGTATACAAGTTAGAAGCCGATGAAATCATCTCGTTAAATAAAGCTTGTGAACTATTAGGAGTTACGGCAGATGAATATAACAACGAAGATAATAATTACTGATACAAATATCATAACAGACTTAAATAATGCTAATATATTAGAAGAATTTATTAATATGGATAATGTATATATAAGCGATATGATTAAAAATGATGAAATAAACTCGAAGACTGGTAACGTTAAACTAATTAATAAATTTAAAGTTATCTCTGCAACACCCACACAATTAATAGAAGTGAGTAATTTGACTTATAAAGAAAAAAAACTATCTACATATGATTTACTCAATTATGTTATAGCAAGAGATCATAATTGTATACTAGCCACTGGTGATAATAGATTGAAAAATTATTCTGAAAATAATGATGTTGAAGTATTCAGAACCTTAAAAATAATCAAACTGATGAAAGAAAATAACATCATTTCTTATAAGAAAGCAATAGATGCTTGTAAATTGTTAAAACAATGCCCTACTACAAGAATACCAGAAATACATATCAACGATCTTATAGATGAATTAGAAAGTGATTCAATCATAGTTTGAATGAGACTCTCGAATTCAAGAAATAATGAAATTGAATAAGTTATTCTATTTAAAAAATTTGTGATAAAATAAGATAGGTGGTTTTATGAAAGCAGTTGGAATTATTTGTGAATATAATCCGTTTCACAACGGACATATCTATCATTTAGAAAAGGTGAAAGAACTATGCCCAGATCACACGATCATTCTAGTTATGAGTGGAAACTTTTTACAACGTGGCGAAACCAGTTTGATTCAAAAATGGGATAAAACAAAGATTGCCTTAGCTTATGGAGTGGATTTAGTTGTTGAACTTCCTTTTCCTTTTGCGACCCAAAGTGCGGATTACTTTGCGAAAGGAAGTATTGGGCTTTTAAAAGCACTTCACGTTGATACCCTAGTCTTTGGAAGTGAATGTGGAGATATCGAAAGATTTATTACACTTGCCAATACACAATTATATGATGAAAAATATGATGAGCAAGTGAAGAACTATTTAGATCAAGGTCTTAATTATCCGACTTCTTTATCCAAAGCACTTTTTAATATAACTGGTATCACCATTGATACACCAAATGATATTTTAGGACTTAGTTATGTCAGGGAAATCATAGAAACAAAGGCAAACATTCAACCGATTTGTATTAAACGTACCAATGATTACCACTCTAAAAAATTAACCGGAACAATTACGAGTGCCTCTAGTATTCGCGAAGCCTTAAAGAAAAAACAAGATATTCGTGCCTACGTACCGAAAGAAACATTACAATATTTAAAACCCTATCACACGATTGAAAACTATTACCCTTTCTTAAAATATAAAATACTGACCGAAATGAAAGACTTAGATATGTATCAATCAGTAGATGAAGGATTAGGGGCTCGGATGAAAAAATTTATTGTGATGTCTAAAACATATGATGAACTGATCGAAAACATTAAAACCAAACGTTATACGTATCAAAAAATTGGTAGAATGCTTACTCATATTTTGTGTAACTTTAGTAAAGATGATGCGGATGACTTGAGAAAATTAAAGTACATTCGGGTTCTTGGTTTTTCTTCTAAAGGGCAACAATACTTAAATGCTTATAAGAAAAAAATAGATTTACCAATTATAACCACGTTTAAAAAGATGAATCCAATGTTAGAAATGGAACTTCGTGCGACTTGTACCTATGCGTCTATTTTAGATGAAGAAGATAAACAAGCACTCATTGAAGCAGAATATAAACAAAAACCAATTATGAAATAAAATAAGCTAGAGATTTCTCTCTAGCTTGTTTTTTGAACAAAATTAACATGAATCGTAGCTTTTTTACTACTATTAATAATCGTTGTCGCAGTAGATTTCCATACAACTTTTACTTTAAATTCTTTGGAAGCTCCACTACCTAATTCATCACCTGGTGTAATATCTTCCACACTATAAACAATATCGGTTGGTGAGGCCGCATTAATCTCATCAATTCCATCAATACTTTCCACTACGGCATCAATGGTTCCTCCATTTTTAACCGTTACTAAATATTCCGCACTAGAACCTGGCTTCGTTAAATCTACATTAAATGTGGCAGTTGTCCCTTGATCAGTTGTTGCTTCTAATGTAGTCGCATTGACCATCGTTCCTTCTTCAATTGATTCAAAATGAATATCCCAGTTTCCGGTCACTTTACTCGTACCATTAATATTTAAAATGGAGCTTAAAGCAGAATAACCAATCGTCATTCCAAATATAACGCCAATTAATCCCATGATAATCATGTGTTGTTTTTTTCTTTTTTCCATATCCATATCCGATTCACCTACTATAATAAGTATATAATTGAGAATGTTTTTTGTCAAGAAAAGTCGGACAAAAAAATTCACATAAAAGTGAACTTCTTTTCTACAACAATTTCTTTAAGAATTGTCCGGTATAACTAGTTTCTACTTGAGCGACTTCTTCAGGAGTTCCTTTGGCAACAATGGTTCCTCCACCATCTCCTCCTTCAGGGCCTAAATCAATAATATAATCCGCAACTTTAATCACATCTAAATTGTGTTCAATGACAAGTACGGTATCTCCATTATCGACAATTCTTTGTAAAATTACTAATAGCTTTTTAATATCGTCACTGTGTAATCCAGTAGTTGGTTCATCTAAAATAAATAAACTTTTACCTGTAGGTTTCTTTTGTAATTCTTTAGCTAATTTAATACGCCCTGCTTCTCCACCCGATAGTGTTGGTGCGGGTTGTCCTAGTTTGACATAAGAAAGTCCAACATCCATTAACATTTGTAATTTTGTTTTAATTTTAGGAATGTTTTCAAAGAATTCATAAGCTTCTTCGACACGCATTTCTAAGACATCGTAAATACTTTTTCCTTTATATTTAATCTCTAAAGTTTCTTGGTTATAACGTGTTCCATGACATACTTCACAAGGGACATAAACGTCTGGTAAGAAGTGCATCTCGATCTTTTTCACACCATCTCCCCAGCAAGCCTCACAACGTCCACCTTTGACATTGAAAGAGAAACGTCCTTTTTCATAACCACGAATCTTAGCTTCTTTGGTACTGGCAAATACATCACGAATATCATCAAATACACCAGTATAAGTAGCTGGATTAGATCTTGGTGTACGTCCAATTGGCGTTTGTGAAATATCAATGACTTTATCAATATTTTCTAATCCTTTTACTTCACGATATTTTCCAGGTTTATCTTTGGCTTTGTATAAATGATTGGATACGACACGATATAAGATATCATTGACTAAGGTAGATTTTCCACTACCACTCACTCCGGTTACACAGATGAAAGTTCCAAGGGGGAATTTCACATTTAGATTCTTTAAATTGTTTTCTTTACATCCTTTTAATTCCAAATATTTTCGATTTCCTTTTCGACGTTTCTTAGGAACTTCTATTCTTTCTTCTCCGGTTAAATATTTACCTGTTAAAGAATTAGGGTTCCGCATAACTTCCTCTGGCGTACCTTCGGCCACAATATTTCCACCATGAAGTCCGGCCCCTGGACCAATATCCACTAAGTAATCACTTGCGAGCATCGTATCGGTATCGTGTTCTACAACGACTAAGGTATTACCTAAATCACGCATATCCAATAAAGAACGAATTAAACGATTATTATCTCGTTGATGTAATCCAATACTTGGTTCATCTAATACATAAAGAACACCCGTTAAACGAGAACCAATTTGCGTAGCTAAACGAATACGTTGAGCTTCTCCACCAGATAAGGTAGCGGCGGTACGAGCAAGGGTTAAATATTCTAGTCCGACATTAATTAAGAACTCTAAACGTGAATTAATCTCTTTAATAATAAGATTCGATATTTCTTTTTGTTCTTTTGATAGTTTTAAAGTTTTTAAGAAGTGATACAAATCTTTAATACTTAGTTGTGTCACCTCATAAATATTTTTTCCACCTACTAATACTGATAACACTGATGAATCTAATCGAGCACCATGACACGTTGGACATGGAAGTTCGGTCATATAATTTTCGATCCATTCACGAATCCATCCACTTTTGGTTTCCATATAACGACGTTCTAGATTGACAATAACGCCTTCATAATAGTCTATAGTTCTTCGAATATTTCCGGTTTTTGAAATATAGTTAAACTCTAATTTATCTGGAGAACCATATAAAATAATATTGAATAATTTAGGATCTAAATCTTTGACTGGAACATCTTTATCAATGTGATAATAAGCACAAACGGTATCTAGTTGAACCCCATTAATATTCGTTCCATCTCCAGTGTTTAAAGTCACAATTGCCCCTTCATTTAGAGATTTACTACGATCTGGAACGACTAAGTCTTCATCAATTTTTAATTTAATTCCGAGTCCCTTACAATCTGGACAAGCACCATAAGGCGCATTAAAGGAAAACATACGTGGCTCTAATTCTGGTAAAGAGAAATCACAATCGGGGCAAGCATATGATTCACTCATAACAAAGTCTTCACCACCGACTACATCAATTACGACTTTACCATGCGCGAGTTTAGAAGCCGTTTCAATCGCTTCAAATAAACGACTACGAATATCGGGTTTGATCACTAAACGATCGACAACGACTTCAATATTATGTTTTTTCGTTTTCGATAGTTCGATCTCTTCCGATAAATCTCGTTCTTCCGAATCAATACGCACACGTGCATATCCATCTTTACGAAGACTGTCTAGTAACTCTTTATGCGTTCCTTTTTCACCATAGATAATCGGACTTAATACCCGAATACGCGTTCTTTCTTCCAAGTTTAATACTTGATTGGTCATTTCTTCAATACTTTGACTACTGATCGGTCTGTGATGATGAGGACAATAAGGAATCCCAATACGAGCATATAACAAACGTAAATAGTCGTAGATTTCCGTTACGGTTCCAACGGTACTACGAGGATTCTTATTTGTCGTCTTTTGATCAATACTAATCGCAGGAGATAACCCTTCAATACTATCAACATCTGGTTTATCACTTCCCCCTAAGAATTGTCTTGCATAGGCACTTAAACTCTCAATATAACGACGTTGTCCTTCCGCATAGATCGTATCAAAAGCTAAACTACTCTTCCCACTTCCAGATACCCCTGTCATAACAATTAATTTATTTTTAGGTAGGCGAATACTTACATTTTTTAAGTTGTTCTCTCGCGCACCTTTAATGATAATTTCATCCATAGTCTCACCTCTTGACTACGCCTATTATATCACAATTTAAAATGTTTTTTACAAAAAAGGAACACTCCATAAATATGGAGTGCCGAACAAGACAAAAACAAAGAATTATTATTGGGATATATTTCTATATCCATTCTTATGATGTACAAAATTTTAGATTTTATACATTTTTTTAATCTTTTGGTTCAAAAATAAGTGATAGGAAGAAGGAGAAGACAATCGCGGATACAATTCCAACACTCGTCATATCAAACATCCCCATTGCAAGTCCCATAATTCCAAAGTCGTTCGCTCTTTCTAAAGCGCCATGGATCAATGAATGTCCAAAACTAGTAATCGGAACTAAAGCACCTCCTCCAGCCCAAAGAATGATTTTATCGTAAATTCCAAAGATATCTAAGAAGGAACCTAAACAAACAAAAATGGTTGTAACATGTCCAGGTGTTAGTTTCGTGTGATCCAAAATCATTTGACCAATGAAGCAAACAAATCCGGCAAACAGAAAGGAATTCACATACATCATCATTCTACCACCTCCAAACTAATCGCGTGCGCAATCGCAGGAATACTTAACTTTTGATTCACCATCGTTGTACTCATTAAAGCTCCGGTCGCAACGAGCAAGATTCTTTTTAATTTCTTTTTGTGCATTTGGTGAAACAAATAGCCATAAGTAACGAGTGGTGCACAAGCAGGTCCACTTCCCCCTGAATAAACAGATTCACAGTTTAAATCAAAAATCATCGCCGCTGTATCATCATAGTGATTTAATTCGATTCCGTATTCGGTATACATGTAATCCACTAAGATTTCTTTACCAACACTACCCAAATCTCCTGTAACAATTAGATCGTAATAATCTGGTTCTCTTTTGGTATCTTGTAAATGACGAAAAATGGTATCGGCTGCCGCTGGAGCCATCACCGCACCCATTTGATAAGCATCTTTAATTCCCATATCAATGACTTTACCAATGGTCGCACTTTCTACCTTAATTCCTTTTTTATTATAAGTTAAATACGCAACTGCGGCCCCTGTTGTAGTAAAAGTCGTTGTCTTAGGTTTTGGTCCTCCATACTCTACTGGATAACGAAATTGTTTTTCGGCCGCATTATTATGACTAGAAGCCGCACATAAACAATGTTTCACTTGACCGGCTTCAATCATATTAGAGGCAATAATTAAACCTTCCACACTGGTCGCACAAGCATTATAAATTCCTAAATATGGAATATTTAAAGTACTTGCCGCATAATTAGACGCCACAATTTGATTTAATAAATCTCCAGAAACAAATAAATCCATATCAAAACGATTCTTTCCTAACTTACTTAACGTAATATCAACCGCTTCTTCAATCAATTTGGTTTCTGCCTGTTCCCAGGTTTTAGTTCCTAAATAAAATTCATCATGGCTCTTATCAAAGTAATGATTCAGTGGTCCCTTCTTTTCTAATGGTCCAACAACCGTTCCCGTTTCATTAATATATACATTCTTATATTTAAATGTCATGTTATCCTCCCATCAATACCAAACGTATTAATCCAAATAAATACGCACTTACAATTCCAAATATAATGACACTTCCACTTAGTTTTAACATATTCGCACCAATTCCTGTGATCATTCCCTCTTTACGATATTCTAAAGCCGCACTCATCATGGAATGAGCAAATCCGGTAATCGGAACAATAAGACCAGCTTTTGCAAAGTGTACCCACTTATCGAAGAAACCAAAACAAGTGAGTAGACAACCTATAAATATTAAGGTTATAATCATATAAGAAGAAGCTTCTGAGGTTGGTATGTGTAGAAGGTAAGAATATAATTCCAATAAAAATTGTCCTAATACACCCATTAAACCACCAATTGTAAACGCCACTAAACCATTATAAATACTGTTCTCTTTTGGTGTGTGTTTTTCCACCAAATGTTTATATTTATTCTTTTCCATAATATTCCTCCTACCGTTATTATGGAAGAAAAATTTACTTTTATACAAAAAAACACATTAGGAATGTGTTAAATGACGTTTTAATTTACAAAGTATTTTTTGTTCTTTTCGAGAAACTTGAACTTGACTCGTGTGAAGACGCTCTGCCATTTCACTTTGTGTTTTATTTCTGAAATATCGTTCATAAATAAATTCTTGTTCTTCTGGTGGTAATTTTTCAAGTTCATTTTTTAAATCTAACCATAAATCTAAATCTTCTTGTTTATCGCCAATGATTTCGTGATAACTCATTTCCTTTCCATCTGTTTGAATTGGTTCTTCCATACTATGAACAGTTTGCCTAGAACAAAGAGCTTCAATCACTAACGATTCTGGCAAAGGAATCGCTTCGGCAATCTCACGTGTAGTAGGAAATCTTCCTAATTTTTGTGTCAATAAAACATTAAATTTTTCTATTTTTAAACTTAATTTAGTAATTTCTCTACTAATTTTAATACTTTTATCCTCACGTACTAACTTTCTCATTTCCCCTAAAATATAAAAATAGGCATAACTACTAAACTTAGTACCCATACTTGGATCATAGTTTTTATAGCTTTCCATAAGTCCAATACATCCAACTTGAAATAAATCTTCTTTGTTTTGATAATATGGAAATTTCTTTGTAACCGCCCATATTAAAGATTCGTATTCTTTGATTAGTTCATCCATAATGATCCCCCCTTAACATTGATGTAACAAAATCAATTCATCTTGTATTTCATTCATATAAGTAAGTAATCGACTACGTTTTAATCTTCTTTTAACCGTAGAGTGATGAATTCCACATAAAAAAGCCACACCTCCCTTAGATTTAACCATTTGATACTTTTCCCATAAATAATCTAATCCACTGTTATCAATCATTGTTAATTCTTCCAAATTAAATACAACACAAGTCATTCCCGTAGATAATACATCATCTACATTTTCAATTTCATTCCCATTAATTTTATCTTTTACGAGTTCACCCACAAACCGTATAAATAAAACACCTTTACGGTATTCCATATTCACTTCTAGCATTTCTATATTCCCCCTTAACTAGTAAAAGATTATCACGTTTTTGGATTGGGTTCTACTGTTTCGACAAAACTAGACTTCTTTTTTCATAGTCAAAAAAAGACATGAAATTCATGTCCTTATAATTTTTTAATTTCTTTAATTGATAAACCGGTCGCTTTCGATATGGTATGAATATCTGTTCCTAATTTTTTTAGATTTTGGGCAATCTTCAACTGTTCTTCTTTTCGACCTTCTTGGTAAATCTCATGACGAACGGTATTTTCATAATAAATTCGATCTTCTTCCATCGCTTCCCATAACGGATCTCCCTTTTTGATGATTTTTACGGTATCCATTAATTCTTTCTTTTCTTCTTTTGTCATTAGATCTCCCACCAATCTCGGGTTTCTTCTAGATTTTCGGCCATAAATATATTGGCCCATTTGACGATCGCTTCATCGGTTCCATTATACCATTTTTCTACACATTTTG
>ERZ1643251.1691-NODE-1691-length-24505-cov-8.246299_pt1 | contig 24505 bp, 24 predicted proteins | sample MGYA00579261_ERZ1643251 | MGnify/ENA primary metagenome ERZ1643251 (study PRJEB29033, sample SAMEA4952267) | chicken gut metagenome | biome: Broiler Chicken; feature: Gastrointestinal Tract; material: Caecum | place: Ireland | collected 2018 | study: Broiler... | reverse complement strand
AATACATCTTCAATACTCATTAAGAATGGTTTGTCAGTATCACGAACTGGAGCATCGATATAAGAATCAACTGCAGCCATTAAATCACGAATACTTTGAGCAGCTGCTTCATCACCTTCAAGTGCTTTAAGTGCACTACCACGGATGATTGGGCATTCTGAATCAAATCCGTATTCTCCAAGTAATTCTCTGATTTCCATTTCTACTAAATCAAGTAGTTCAGGATCATCAACTTGGTCACATTTGTTCATGTAAACTACAATCTTAGGCACACCAACTTGACGAGATAACAAAATATGTTCTCTAGTTTGTGGCATTGGACCGTCAGCAGCAGATACAACAAGGATTGCACCATCCATTTGAGCAGCACCAGTAATCATGTTTTTAACATAATCGGCGTGTCCTGGACAGTCAACGTGTGCATAGTGACGTTTTTCAGTTTCGTATTCAACATGCGCAGTGTTGATTGTTATACCTCTTTCTCTTTCTTCTGGAGCTTTGTCGATATCAGCATAATCAACAAATTGTCCAAAATATTTAGTGATCGCAGCAGTTAATGTTGTTTTACCATGGTCAACGTGACCGATAGTACCAATATTAACGTGTTCTTTTGAACGATCAAATTTTTCTCTTGCCATATAATATTTCCTCCTTTTTCTTTACTATTATATTTTATCTAATGCTTGAATATTTTTCAAGTATTATTCTTAATTTATGCTGTTTTTCTTAATTATTTCTTCAGCAATTCCTTTTGGCACTTCTTCATAATGGTCAAGTGTCATTGTGAAGTTTCCACGGCCTTGAGTATTTGAACGAAGTGTTGTTGCGTAACCAAACATTTCAGCAAGTGGTACCATAGCATTGATTGATAAGGCATTACCACGAGATTCATTACCCATTGGTTTACCACGACGAGAAGTTAGGTCACCCATAACATTACCCATATATTCTTCTGGAATAACTACTTCAACCTTCATTATTGGTTCTAGAAGAACTGGTTTACATTTATTTTTAGCTTCTTTTAAAGCCATTGATGCAGCAATCTTGAAGGCCATTTCTGATGAGTCGACATCATGGTATGATCCATCAAATAATGTTGCTTTAATATCTACCATTGGATAACCTGCAAGAATTCCACCAGCCATAGCTTCTTGTAATCCTTTATCAGTTACCGGAATATATTCACGAGGAACTACACCACCAACGATAGCATCAACGAATTCATACCCTTTTTCAGGATTTGGTTCGAATTTAACCCAAACATGTCCGTATTGTCCACGTCCACCAGATTGTTTAATATACTTACCTTCACATTCAGCTGTTTGAGTGATTGTTTCACGGTAAGCAACTTGAGGACGTCCAATATTGGCATCAACGCCAAATTCATCTTTCATACGACGAACTTGAACTTCTAGGTGTAATTCACCCATACCACTGATAACTGTTTGACCAGTTTCAGGGTCAGTTTTATATTTAAATGTTGGGTCTTCTTCAGCAAGTTTTTGTAAAGCAATTCCCATCTTTTCTTGGTCAGCTTTTGATTTTGGTTCAATAGCTTCATCAATAACTGGAAGTGGGAATTCCATACCTTTCATGATACATGGGTTTTTTTCATCACATAATGTATCAGCAGTTGTGGTTGATTTAAGTCCAACAGCCGCAGCAATTTCACCGCAATATACTTCAGTAATTTCTTTACGGTTATTGGCATGCATTTGTAGGATACGTCCAACTCTTTCTTTTTCTTGTTTACCAGCAGCATTTGTACAAAGAACGTATGAGCCGCTTTGTAAATGTCCTGAGTAAACACGGAAGAATGCAAGTCTACCAACATATGGGTCAGTCATAATTTTGAAAGCCATTGCAGTGAATGGTTCAGAATCACTTGGATGACGCAAAATGTCATTACCATTCTTATCAACGCATTCGATAGCTGCAACATCTGTTGGAGCTGGCATGTAGTCAAGTACTGCATCTAAAGCAAGTTTCACACCCATGTTAGATAGAGCACTACCACACATAACTGGGAAGAATTCAGCAGCTAGAACTCCTTTACGGATAGCAGCTTTGATATCTTCAACAGCAAGTTCTTCTCCTTCAAGATATTTTTCCATTAAAGAATCATCAAATTCTACAGCTTTTTCAATAAGTTCAGTTCTCTTTTGTTCAACGATATCCTTTAAATCTTCAGGAATTTCGATTTCTGTAGGATTTTCATGTTCTTCACCATCATAATGATATGCTTTACGAGTAAGCAAATCAACGATTCCATTAAATTCTGATTCAGCACCAATAGGCCATTGAATTGGAGCATAATTAACACCAAGTCTTGATTTAATTGTACCTAATGTAAATTCAAAGTCAGCACCAATTTTGTCCATCTTATTGGCAAAAATCATTCTTGGAACTTTGTATTCAGTTGCTTGACGCCATACTGTTTCTGATTGAGGTTCAACTCCAGCATTAGCATCAAGTAAGCAAATTGCACCATCTAGTACTCTTAGGGAACGTTGAACTTCAACTGTGAAGTCTACGTGACCTGGGGTATCGATGATATTTAGTCGGTATCCTTTCCAGTGTGCAGTAGTTGCAGCACTTGTAATTGTGATACCTCTTTCTTTTTCTTGTTCCATCCAGTCCATTTGGCTAGCTCCATCATGAGTTTCACCAATTTTATGAGTTATACCTGTATGAAACAAAACTCTTTCTGTAAATGTAGTTTTTCCGGCATCGATGTGAGCCATGATTCCGATATTTCTTAATTTGTCTAATGCAACGTCTCTAGCCATTTACAATCACCATCTGTAGTGAGCAAATGCTTTATTTGCTTCAGCCATTCTGTGAGTGTCTTCACGTTTCTTAACAGAACCACCAGTACCATTTGCGGCATCCATGATTTCGTTTGCTAAATTAATGGCCATACCCTTTCCATTTCTTAATTTTGCATAGTTAACTAACCAACGTAGTGCTAAAGTTTGAGCTCTGTCATCTTTAACTTCAACAGGAACTTGATAATTAGATCCTCCAACACGACGTGATTTAACTTCTAATGCTGGCTTTATGTTTTCTAAAGCAGCATTGTATACTTCAAGAGCTGGTTTTCCAGTTTGTTTTTCAACAATTTCAAAAGCTTCATAAAGAATTTTTTGAGCTGTTCCTTTTTTACCATCAGTCATTATTTGGTTAACTAACTTAGTAACAACTTTGGAATTATATATAGGATCTGGAAGCACATCTCTTTTAACTGCTCTTCTTTTACGCATAATTTTCTCCTCCTAATCTATTAATTTTTCTTATCTTTTTTAGTTCCGTATTTACTACGTCCTTGTTTTCTGTCTTGTACGCCGTGAGTATCAAGTGTACCACGAACAATGTGATAACGAACACCGATTAAGTCTTTAACACGACCACCTCTTACTAAAACAACACTGTGTTCTTGTAAGTTATGTCCTTCACCTGGAATATAAGCATCGATTTCCTTTCCGTTAGAAAGTCTAACACGAGCAAATTTTCTTAAGGCTGAGTTCGGTTTCTTTGGTGTTCTTGTAGCAACTTTTGTACAAACTCCTCTTTTTTGAGGACTTTTTGTATTAGTTTGTTTCTTTTCAAGAGTATTGTATCCAACGTTTAATACTGGGCTTTTACTCTTTTTAGTTTTCTTGCTACGATTTTTCTTAACAAGTTGATTAATTGTAGGCATTTCTTCTCTCCTTCCATTAACACACATCCTGGTGTATCAAAATTCTCTTTAAACTAGGTTCTACCTAAGTAGAACCCGTTTTTAAACGCACTATTAATATATCACTATTAATATATGATTGTCAAGCAAAAAAATAAATCTATTTTAGCAATCTAATTCATTTTTTAGCCAATAATTTTAACTTTAGGATTAATATACTTTAACAATTACTGTACTACCATCATTAATTACTATTATTTCATAATCATCTTTGAAATCAATTAGTATACTATTTAGACATCTTTCAAGATATTTTTCTTTATTGAAAATTGGGAATATTATACTAAGATTGTATTATTAAAAACTATTATATAGGACATAAATAAAATATGCTGCTACTAATAAAGCAATTAATAAAGCTGCACTAAGCAAAAGCATTTCAACTAATCCCCAACCACCATTATTTAATTTTTTCATATTTTGTCCTTTCTCTTTTTGCTACTTTGTCTGGTAAGCCTTTCGAACCAACAATGGATTTTAGCAAATCAGTTAACGTGCAATCTGCAATATCAATGCTATCGTTAAATGGGAAGTTTTTTAAAGTATAATCTAGCATTAGCAAACTACGTTCATTTAAATCGTCAACCCACGAAGTAACTGTTTCAAAATCTATATTAGAAAAAAATCGAAATAAATCCACCACTATTTCTGGCCCTGCAACAGTAGCAAATTCACTATATAAAACAATATTTTCAAATGGTATGAATTCTATTTCTTCTCTAGGTACTCTTTGAGCATATTGATTTACTACTTTGTCCATCTCAACCCAATGATATTGTTTTAAATAGTCATACATACTTTGATTTTTTATATTACTCTTGATATTGTTAAAATTTATTTCCATAATCCACACCTGTTTAATAATTATATTAAAATATATAAAGAAAGTCAATTTTACTATAATCACCACAAAAAAAGACATCAACATTTTGTTGATATCTTAAGTTTCGAATTAAACTAATTCTACTTCAGCACCAGCTTCAGTTAATTGAGTCTTAATTGCTTCTGCTTCATCAGATGGGATATTTTCTTTAATATTTCCGCCATTATCAGCAACAGCTTTAGCTTCAACTAATCCTAAGCCAGTAATTTCTTTAATGATTTTAATAACTGCAATTTTATTTCCACCAGCTGATTTTAATACAACAGTCTTAGTAGATGGTCCTTCATCAACAGCAGCAGCTGGAGCAGCAGCAACAGCAACAGCCATTGGATCAACACCAAATTCTTCTTTCATTGCATCAACTAATTCTTTAACTTCAAGAATAGTCATTTCTTTTAAAGCACTTATAAAATCTTCCTTATTTAATTTAGCCATATTTTATTCCTTCCCTTCCATTTGTTCTGCATATAAGTTTAAACTTATTGCTAAATCTTTAACATATTGCATCATGCCACCAGCAAGCATAGTAAGTAAGCCTTCTCTTGATGGAATAGATGCGTATTCTTTAATTACAGATAAATCTGCAACATCACCGCTGATTACACCAACACGAATATCTAACTTATCATGAGATTTCGCAAATTCAGAGATAATCTTGATTGGTTCAAGTAATGTCTTACCAAATAGGATAGCATTTGGACCTTCAAGGAAATCGTCTAAATTGATTTTAAGTTCATCAGCAGCTCTTTTTAGTAAAGTGTTCTTATAAACCTTAACATCAGATTCAACTTCACGAAGTTGGCGACGTAAATCGCTTAGTTCTTCAACAGTCATACCTTGATATTGGAATACAATAACAGATTCACTATTCTTAAGTTTGTCAACAATTTCGTCAACAATTTGTTTTTTTTGTTCAAGAATTTTTGAGCTTGCCATTTTTCCTCCTTTTTATATTAGAAAAGCTTCCACAGGGAAGCTCAAAATAAAAGTTTTAAGTTCCCCTCGGTAGGACTTATGGATGCCTACTGTCTTTGGTTTCGCTTTTTCTAACACGTATTATATTATAAATTAGCTTAAATGTCAAAACTATTTTTATCTACTTTGATACCAGGACCCATAGTAGTAGAAATAGAAATATTTTCAATGAAGTTTCCTTTTACAGTACTAGGTTTAGCCTTAGCAATAGTAGTAACTACATATTTTAAGTTTTCAGCTAGTTTATCTTCTGCAAAAGATACTTTACCAATTATAGTATGGATATTACCAAATTTATCATTCTTGTAAGTAACCATACCTTTTTTAATGTCTTCAACTACAGCACCAACTTTAGTAGTAACTGTACCAGTCTTTGGATTAGGCATTAAATTTCTTGGCCCAAGAATATTACCTATTTTTCCTACTTCAGGCATCATATCTGGAGTAGCAACAATGACATCAAAACCAAACCAGCTTTCATTTTTGATTTTATCAATCATATCTTTATCACCAACAAAGTCAGCACCAGCATTTTTAGCTTCTTCAGCAAAAGCGCCTTTAGCAATAACTAATACTTTCTTTGTCTTACCAGTTCCGTTAGGAAGTGATAAAGAACCTTTCATTTGTTGGTCTGATTTTTTAGAATCGATATTTAATTTAATAGCAACTTCAACAGTACTATCAAATTTAGTAACAGATGTACTCTTTACTAATTTAATTGCATCTTCTAAACTATAGGCAATAGTCTTATCGACATTTTTTGATGCTTCCACATATTTCTTTCCGTACTTTTTCAACTTTTTACCTCCTTAACTGTGGTTAATTAAGCGGACAATTTTATAAATTTAAAATTAATTTTCTTCTGTTTCTTCAGCTTCTGCTTCATCATCATGAGTTGGAACTTCAACACTAGCAGCTTCAGCCATTTCTTTAGCTTCTGCTTCAAGTTCTGCAAGTTCTGCTTCACGTTTTGCTTGTTCTTTTTCTTCTTCAGCTGCTTCTGCTGCTTGTTCAGCAAGTTCAGCATCGTTAACACCTTGAACAGCAATTCCCATATTTCTTGCTGTACCAGCAATAATGTTCATAGCTGCTTCAACGTCATAAGCATTTAAATCAGGCATTTTAGTTTCAGCAATTTCTCTTAAATCTTTCTCTAAAATAGTTGCAACTATTTCGTTAGCACCTTTCTTGCTACCTTTGTTAACTTTAGCAACCTTCTTTAGTAAGAATGCTGCTGGAGCAGTTTTTAGAACAAAATCGAATGAACGATCATCATAAATTGTGATTTCGCATGGAACTACATCACCCATTTTGTCACGAGTTGCTTCATTGAACTTTGTACAAAATTCACCTAGATTAATTCCAGCAGGTCCTAAAACGGTTCCAACTGGTGGTGCGGGTGTTGCTTTACCAGCTTCGATTTGTAATTTAATTTTCTTTACGACTTCTTTAGCCACGAAAACACCTCCTATAAATTTTTTCGCGTAAGTGGTAATGGGCAAGTCCGCAAATGTCCCCTCCACTTAACAAATTATATTAAAAATATAAACTTGCATTTATGATATTACCACAAATTCCTTAATTTTACAAGAATTTTACGTTTCTTTTCTAAAAAAAAGTCTTACATTTTAAATATACTTATATTTTAACTATTGGAACTATTCTTAAAATATGTTAATATTAATATAAAGATAAGGAGGAATTATTTTGGCTAGGAAATTTTTTAATCAGAGAGTAAAAGGTTCTTCTAATAAATCGATGATTGCTTATATAATTGTTGGAGCTTGTATTATTCTAATATTTGTAGCTGTCATAATGGTTGTGATATTTAGCAATAGTTCGCCACAGGAAGATTCAATAATTGAAATTAGAGATGTAGTTACTGTTGAAATAAATAGCGAAGTTCCAGACAAAACATTATTCTTTGCAGAATTGCAAAATGTTAGTGAGGATGATATCAATGTATCATTTACTGATGTGGATTTAACTAAAGTTGGAGAGTATCCGGTAGAAATTGAAGTTTATGGAGAAACTTATGAATCAAAAGTTGCGGTTGTTGATACAGAAGCTCCAGTATTAACTGTAAGAAATTATAACATTGATACTGGGGGTAGTTATAGTGCTGATGATTTTGTTGAAAGTTGTACTGACAATAGTGGCGAAGAATGTATAGTTGAATTCTATAGCTTAGGAATGGATCAAGCTGGAAATACAATCGATTTTAGCTCATTTGTTGCAGAGGGCATATATAGTGTACAAATAATTGCAAGTGATTCATCAGGAAACTCTACTTCTCCAATTACTGCACAATTGACAATTGGAGATTCTGGTGAAACACAACAACCAACTTATTGTAATTTTGGTAATTCAGAGTATGATTCAAACACTTATATCTTAGGTGTTAATGTTACCCAAAATGGATGTGCATTAGATTTAAATCTTTACTACAATGAACAAGTTACTGCTCCAGCATACGATTTAATAAATAGTGATACTGAAAGAATTAAAAAAGAAATTAGTAAAATTAATATTTCAAATGTTAAACAATTACATTTTGATAGAGAAATAAATCCAGTTTTAAATACTGCTGGTACCGGTCTTGTTGGATATACTGTTCATCAAACGTTAACAATTGAATATAACGACGGCAGTACTGAATTAGTAGCTGATTATTATATTAACACTGACGGAAACAGAGTTTATTCAGTAAATAAATTTAATTTAGCTTAAAATAAAAACACTTCTCAAATAAATAGGAAGTGTTTTTTGTTCAATTAAAAAGATTGCTTGTATGCAATCCGTTTTACATAAATTATTTTTTTCTTGAATAAAGTACTAAACCACCAAATCCAAGAATAAGAATACCAAATATTATAGCAACTATTGCACCATCACTTAAACCAGCATCGGGATCTTCACCATTTAAACCAACTACTGATGCTCCAATTTCTGAAGCAGCTTCTTCTAAAGAAGTTTCAGCAGGATCTAGATTTTCTTCTTCAATTATTTGATTAACATAATCAACATAAGATTCATCTTCATAAGCGTTTAGCGCTTCTTCAATTATGTCGGTTCCATCAGTACCAAATCCTAATTGATCAAAGTTATTACCGATGACTATATAAGGGACACTCCCATCTACTTCTTCTCCCATTCTTTCTTTTACTGTTGTCATCAATTCATAATTGTCAGCGTTACTTACTTCATAAGTCACTATTTCAAAATAATCTTGATATTTATAATAGTTTTCAGCAAAATATTCTAAGAAATCATGACAGTGTCCACAAGTTTTACTTCTAAATAAGTATATTGTAACTTTTTCATGATCAGTTATTACCGGCAAATCATCTTCTGCTGCTTTAACATTTGGCATTAATGCTAAACTTAATGCTACTAGCACACCTAAAAAAACTTTTTTCATTTTTCCTCCCTATCGTCAATTATACTTTTTTTGTCGTTATTTGTAAAGATTAGATAATGAATAATTAGTGAAAACGAATATTTTTTATGAAGTAATACAGTTTTCTTTCGTTTTCACAGTTTTTAAAATTCCATACGTTTCAATGAACTAATATATTTTAGCAAATAATTAATGCTATAATTTCTTTTTCCATATATATTACTCTTTATTATGATTGGTATGCAGTTTAATATTTCTTTTATTTATATAACAGGTGTATGCATCACGAATTTCCGGGTTCATATAACTTTCTTTAATTTTTAAGTTCTTATCATCTTGATACATACTACTTATTCTTTCTTGACGTATCGAAGGCAAATCTTTTATGGCTACTAAAGGTTGACCGCCGCCGCCAATACAACCACCAGGGCATGACATAACTTCAATGAAATCATAATTTTTTAACTTGTCATAATTTTTTTCAATTGTTGATACTTTGTTAACAACAGCGATTTTTAATTTAAATTCTTTCATATCAACTGTAGCTTCTTTTATATCTTTTTCACCACGGATTTCTAAAAATTCATAAAATTGTTCGGGAGCCTTTTCTTTATTAACCATGTAATAAGCCGTTCTTAAAATGGATTCCATTACACCACCAGATACACCAAATATGAGGCCACCACCAGAACCTTTTCCTAACAATTTATCAAAAGCTGCATCTTCTAAGTTTTGAAAATCTATTCCTAATTCCTGAATCATTAATATAAGTTCACTAGTTGTGATTACATAGTCGGTATCAGGGTATAGACTTCTTTCATATTTTTTAGAAATGCATGGAGTTAGGGAAACGGAAATTATTTTTTCTTTAGGTATTTCATACATTTCAGCAAAATACGATTTAATCATAGCCCCTTGCATAGCAATAGGGCTTTTACATGTACTTAAATTTTTTACAAGTTCGGGATGATATTTTTCAGTGTACAAAACCCAAGATGGGCAACAACTTGTAAACAGCGGCAGATTTTTATTTTGAATTCTTGTTAATAATTCACTTGATTCTTCCATAATTGTTAAATCAGCACCAAAAGTTGTATCAAAAACAAAATCAAAACCAATTTGCTTTAAAGCACTTACCATTTTTCCTTCCAAAAATGATCCCGGAGGAAAACCAAAAGCATCACCAATAGCAACACGTACTGCTGGGGCTGTAAAAACAACAACAGTATAGTCAGTGTCATTTATAAAATTTAAGACTTTTTGATAATCATACTTGGGAGTTAAAGCACCACTTGGGCAAGTTAAAATACATTGCCCGCAGTTAATACAATCATTTTCAAAACCATTAATGCTTTTACATGTTTTTAAACACATTCCGCAGTTAATACACTTTTCTTCTATACGATTTAAACATAAATTATCTTCTTTTACTTCTACTCGATTCATTGTTCACTCCTGGTTAAAACTTTATAAGTCTTTACTAGTCTAACTAAAATCTCCTTTTCATCAATTTTTATTTCATTAGTTGCAATAAGAGTTGCTAGGCCATTTGCATGTAGCCACATATTCATAAATAAGTTTTTAGCTTCTTCAAAACTATAACCATGTTTATTAACTAAATTAATAATTGTTGATTGATTCCATTTTTCATCTAAAACATTTTCTAAACTTTTCCATTTTAAGTTGTTGCTTAGAAATAAACTAATAAATAAATTTTTATATTCTTGAGCAAATTCAACATAAGCAATACATAAAGTAATTAATGCTTTTTTATTATCAACTCGGCTAGTGATAAATTCATCATATTGATGTGATATTTCTTTATAAATATCTTCTTTTATTTCATCCATATTTTTATAAATACGATAAAGTGGTTTAGTAGAGACTTTTAAGGCTGCTGCAAGGCTTCTAGCATTTACGCTATCCCATCCTTTATCATTTACCATTTTTACAGCGACCTTAACAATATGGTCTTTACTAAGTTCTTTGATGGCTGGCATATTATCACTCTCCCTCTAAAATAAGCATCATGGTAACTTATGTTTCTATTATACCACAAATATATTTTGATGAAAAGTAGTTGATTGGGTCTTATTTTGTCGATTTTTGTCGAAGCAAGAAAAATAGGCATTATCCACTCGGGATAACACTTATGTTTATTGAAAACTATCTTGTCTTTTTTATTATTTTGAACTATTATTATAATGGAGATGATTGATATGAAGAAAATTTGTTTACTTATTTGTAGTTTAATATTGTTACCTAGTATTGTATCTGCCGAGACTACAGAACTTACTGATTATGAAATTAGTTGGGGGATGGATGATGATTATATATGTGGCACAAGTTCTTTAGAAGAAACTTATGATTATACAAACAATACATGTATTGATTATGGTGAAGATGATATAGTAATAGGTACATATACTAATAGTACATCAACATTCGAATTTAAAAGTAATGCTAGTGTGTATTTATATGGTAATGATGCATTAAGTAGTACGATTAAAATAAATGGAAGTAATACAATTGATGTAATAAGAGGTGGTAATTATACCATTGTTGGTAGTGGAGAATTAACTATTAAAGGATTATATAATTATGTTTCTAGTACTGATGAAAATGGTAATAATTTATATTTTGTAGTATTTAATATTGATGGAAAACAACATATTGTAAAAGATAAAGATGGTAGTAAATTAACTGTTACAACAAGAGAAGAGTTTGCAAGTATTTTTGAGGATGTAAAAGAATATAATGAGTGGTTAGAAAATGTAGAATATAGTGAAGAAGAATATTCATTATATGAAGATAATCATATGGAACCCACTACTATTGATGATGCATGGATTAGTGAGCATATATCTACAGATTTAGAAATAATTCATAACGATGATGGGTCAATTACTTTTAGAAGTAGTGATTATGCAAATGAACAAAATACTGATAATAATACAGGTAATAAATTAACTGAAGAAGATGATGACAAAGCTAATGTGATAGTACCAATTGTAATACTTGCTAGTGCTGTATTAGTTGGGGGAGCATCATTAGTTATTAGAAGAAGATAAAAATTTGAACACAAATTATTTTGTGTTTTTTTGTTGCATTTATTGATTTTAAAGTTAACTTGAAGTATTATTATAATAGAAAGGAGGTAATGATGAAGAAAATAATTTTAAGTTTGTTAGTAGCATTTATGCTTGTTCCATCTGTAGTTAATGCTAGTACTGATGCATCCGGTTCTGAGTTTTCTTGGAATTATGAAGAAATCGATACTGTTCCTGGTGTTGGAGTTTTTGCTGATACAATTTATTTAATGGATGATGGTATTCCTTACCAAGAAATAAATGAAGAAGCAAATTTACTTGCTACTTATACAAGTGATGATGTATTAACATTTGCTCAAGATCAAGGATTTTATCTATTTGGTGGCGCTAAGGATAATACAACAATTGTTGTAAATGGAGACAATTTCATCAATGTAATATTAGATCAAACTTATGTAATATCTGGTGACGGTAGTTTAACTATTGATAGTTATAAATCAGCCGCAAGTGGTACTGGTTGGGTTTCTTACGATTTAACCGAAGAATGGATAGTAGAACACATTACTACAGATATGGATGTAGTTTATAACGAGGATGGCTCTGTTACATTTACTAGCGATATAGCTATAAATAATAAGCTTGAAGCTAATGATGTAATTTTTGAAACTACTGAATCTTTTGCTGACTCATATAAATTAGATGTAACTAATATATTGGATTCTGCAAGTGATGAATTAAAATCAGAAGTAAGTAATAATAATAAAACATTAGTTGCTTTATATGATATTTCAGTAGTTGATGAAAATAACAGTGTTGTTCCAATGGAAGATGGAACATTTACTATCAGAATAAAACTTACTGATGAAATGCTTACATATGATGCCTTAACTGCCGCATATATACTAGATGGTAAAATAGTAGAAACATTTAATACTACTATTGATGGTGAATATGTAGTATTTAATACTACTCACTTAAGTGAATATGCTATACTTGGAGAAAATACTACTACTGATGAAGTAATAGAAAATCCAAGTACTGGTGATAATATAATGCAATATGCTATTGTATTATGCTTAAGTGCTATTGGTATTGGTTATGTAGCATATACTTTAAGAAAAGAAAATTAATTGTATATTAAAACGCAAATAAGTTATATTGCTTATCTGCGTTTTTTGTTTTTGATAAATTTAAATATTTCCATTACTAGAATAATTAATAATGAGAAGGCAAATAATCTTAACATATCAACAACTGGAACAGTTGTAGTATTTAAAAATTCACTTAAGAATGGTACTTCCATAACAATTACTTGTAAAATTATTGCTCCAACAATAGTTACAATGATTAATGGATTATTAAATGGCATTTTAAATATTGATGTTTTTTCGCTACGACAATTAAGAACATGCATATTTTGCAAGAATACCATTAGTACCATGATATATCCTCTTGCTAAATGTATTTCCATGTTAACTACATTAACAAGATAATACCAAACACCAAATACTATTAAACCAATTGTTAGACCAGCAACTAAAACTTCTGTTAATAATTCTTTATTAAATATGGTTTCAGTTGTTGCTCGTGGTTTTTCATGCATAGTGCCAGGCTCTGTTTTTTCAAATGATAAAGCAAAATCTTGCAATCCATCTGTTACAATGTTTAACCATAAAAGTTGAATAGCAACAAGAGGCATTGGTAGATTAAATACAATTGATAATATAAAGAATAATACTTCTGCTAGTCCACAAGATAGTAACATATAACTTACTTTTCGAATGTTATTATAAGCAGTTCTACCTTCTTCAACACCTTTAACAATGGAAGTGAAATCATCATCTAAAACAATCATGCTAGCAGTTTCTTTGGCAACATCAGTTCCACTTCCCATAGCAATACCAATGTTGGCACTTTTTATGGCTGGAGCATCATTGACCCCATCACCAGTAACTGCTACAAATTCTCCTTGACGCTTTAATGAATCAATTATGGCTAGTTTATCCATTGGAGTAACTCTAGCAAATACTTTTTTGCCTTGGATAAATTTGTCAAATTCTTTTTCGCCTTTTTCTAAGAATTTGTTGACATCATCACCAGTACCAATTTCTTTATTATCGGTTACTAAGCCTAAATCTTTACCAATTTTTAAAGCCGTAAGAGGATGGTCTCCGGTAATCATTAAAACTTTGATACCAGCAGTTAAGCATTTTTGAATTGAGTCAGCAGCTTCATTTCTAATTGGATCGATAAAGCCAACTAGACCTTTAAAAGTCAAATTAGCAATATCTTTATTGTCATACAAATCTTTTTCAACAAAATTTTTAACCTTGCCATCAGCAATTGCAATGACACGGTAACCTTCACTGGCTAATTCTTCATTTTGTTTCTTTAATTTGGCAATATCTATTTTAGACTTTTTGTTATTAACATCCATGTACTTACAAAATTCTAATATTTTTTCTAATGAACCCTTAACAGTACAATATGTTTCGTTATCTTTTTTATAGAATACTGCAGAATATTTATTTTGAGATTCATAAGGTATTTGATCAATTATTTCAACTTTTTCATAAGGTACTTTTGTTTTTTTACCTAAGGCTAAGAATGCTATATCAATGGAGTCCCCAAGATAATGCCACTTGCCTTTTTCTTTTGTAAGTTTGCCTTCATTGTTGATAGCCCCAAGTAAAGCAAGTTCTTCAGCCTTTTTTATATCTGCATTGTCAATACCTTTTACTTCGCCGGAATCATCATAACCAATTCCTGTTATGTCATATTCACATGAGTCTGGTGTAACAATTTTTTTAGCAGTTTGTTTATTAATTGTTAAAGTTCCTGTTTTATCACTAGCAATGACAGTACAACTCCCTAAAGCTTCAACTGAATTTAGTTTTTTAACTACAACATTTTTCTTAGCCATCTTATTTGAAGCAATTGTTAAAGCCATGGTTAAAGCAAGTGGTAAGCCTTCGGGCATTGCGGAAACAGAAAGAGCAATTACTGATAAGAAAATTTCTGTTCCTGGTTCTCCCTTAGCAAATAGTATGATTGCAATGATAATGGCAACAATTATTATTAAAATGCTAATTTGTTTAGAAAATTTATTCATTCTAATTGTTAATGGAGATGCTTCATCTTTTTTAGAAACAACATTACTAGCAATTTTACCAATTTCGGTATGAATGCCGATGCCAGTTATAACACCGATTGCTCTACCAGTGGTAACAGTAGTACCAGCATAAATCATATTTTTACGATCTGCTAGAGTAACCTCAGATTTTATTTTTTCTATTTCTTTAATAACACTAAGGCTTTCACCAGTTAAAATTGATTCATCAACTTGTAAATTGTGAACATCGATAAGTCTGGCATCAGCACTAATACGGTCACCGGATTCAAGTAATATTATGTCGCCGATAGTTAATTCTTCTGAATCAACTTCCGTTTCTTCACCGTTTCTGATGACACGAACTTTATCTTTAATTAATTCTTGCAAACTTTCAGCAGTTTTTTCAGCTTTCCATTCTTGAAATGTTCCTAAAATTAAATCAATTAAGATAATAAAAATTATGGCACAAGCATCAACGACTTCACCAATAATGAGTGAAAAAACAACTGTTACTATTAACAGCAGCACTATTGGATTTAAAAGTTCTCTTAAGATAATTTTAAAAACACTATCCTTTTTCTTTTTAGGCAGGACATTTAAACCATATTTTTCTTGGTTCGATTTAACCTCTTTGTTGGTAAGTCCATTCTTATCAACATTTAATTTTTCTAAAACTTCTTCAGTATCTAATAAATACCAATTATCTTTCATATATCTCCTCGCTATTGTAAATATGGTATCACAATATCAATTCTTTTACAATCGAAAAAAAAGCAACATTATGTTGCAAAAATTATTCTTTATAATCGTCATAATAATTATATCTTTTATCGTTGTCGATATAGCCCATGACTTGATTTATGTTAATATTTTCGACACTTTTAAAAATATTATATTCAACAAATTTATTTGTTTCTCGAAGTTTTTTGATAAGTTCTTTTACTTCAGCACGTTTTGAATCTTCTTTTTTTAAAGGACAAGCACAGTTGATAAATTCTAGTTCATTATATTTTAACCAGTTGATAATTGCAGATTCACGAACTAGATATAGAGGTCTAATTAATTCCATGCCCGGAAAGTTTTTACTTTTTATCTTGGGTAACATCGATACTATTTCACCATTATAAAGGATACCTAGCATGATAGTTTCAATGACATCATTGTAGTGATGTCCCAAAGCGATTTTGTTGCAACCTAAGTCAGAAGCAAACCTATATAGATGTCCACGACGCATTCTGGCACACATATAACAAGGAGATTTTACATCCATTGATTTCAATGATTCAAAAATTGTACTTTCATAAACGTGGATAGGAATTCCCAAAAGTTCAGCATTTTTCTTTACTTTATCCAGATTTTCTTTACTATATCCCGGGTCCATAACAATGAACTCTAAATCAAATTTAATCTTACCATGCTTTTTTATTTCTTGCATGCATTTGGCTAGTAAAAACGAATCCTTACCACCGCTGATACATACCGCAATCTTATCATTATCTTGAATTAAATCATAAATTGTTACTGCTTTAGTAAATTTACGCCATATATCTTTACGATAAGTTTTAATTATACTTCTTTCAACTTGTTCTTGTTTCATGGAAATCACCAACAAGGATATTATGACGGAGATTTATGGGTTTGTCAATTAATACTTTCGCGATTGGCAGTATAAATTTTTGAATTATATGATATAAGCCCTTCTTTAGCAAGTCTTGATGTAGCAAAGCAAATAGGAATATTGTTTTTTTGGCAAATTTCTTTTACTTCATTTGGATTTTCTTTTATTAAATCCCAAATATTTTTATCAATCATCCAATTTAATGCTACTTCATCTATTTCTTTTTCGCTTGTAGAATCATCAACAACTATTTTATTTTTAGCCATGTTATAATCCTTTTTTACGTGAGCTAGTTCATGGTATAAAGCAAAATAGAATGAAGCCTTCTCTTTAAAGGTTTTTGTTAAATAAATTGCTGGATTGGTTATTTTTACCATCATACATCCACGTATTTTTGTTGCAGGAAGAGCATCTTCAACAACCAAATAAATACCATATTTATTTAAAATTTTGGTTAGACTAACCGTATTAAACGGTTTATTTTGTTCAAATTTTAGTTCATCTAGTAACTTAGAGAAATTTGCAGATGAATATTCAAAAACATTTTGCTCTATAATTAATTTATCGCAGTGTTTAATCCATAGATAGATCTTTTTTTGATTAGCGTCACCTTTCTTTTTATATAATACTTTAGTGTTAATATATTCAGCTGTTAAATCAAAACTACTTAAATTTAAATATTCCAATAAGTCAACGGCATTTTGGGTAGTGTTAGTAACATCTTTTAGTTTAATCCAACCTAATTTAGACATATCTTTAAGATAAAATGTATTTAAAAATTCTTTGATAGATTTTTCATTATCAAATCTTTCGTGTAAATAGTTATAAACTCTTCTTTGTTTTTCTGCAAATACAATTAACTTAATATCAATATCAGTAATTAAACTGATGGCAACCATTAATTCTTCACTAATGCCAACTTTACCATTTATTATATTATTTAAATGTTTTTTGCTTATGCCTAAACGTTCTGCGAAATCTGTTTGAGATATTTTATAATAATCTAAATAATCTCTTAGTAACGAACCAAATCCTAACATATTATCCCTCCCCATAGTGTTTATCATCTATATTTATAAATTCTAATTCTTCTATTTCAATATAATTATATGGATATTCCATTAATGGCTTCATTATGAGCCGTAATTTATGATTTATTCTAACCGTAAAGATTTCTTTTAAATTTTCTTTCTTTTGTTCAAAGTTATATATGTTTTTGTAAGGCGATGCAAATAATTCTTGCATATTGTTAAAAGCATTTATTATTTTTTCAATGTCTTTTATTCTATTTTCTTCTTTTACAAGATGTTTTCTTTTTATTAATTTGTTATAGTCTTTTAGATAACCTTTGCTCTTTATTATAATCATATATCCCCCTTGATATATATATATATATATATTATAACTCACCAGGTTATAATATACAATATTTTTTGATAAAAAAATAAGAATTAGAATTTTTTTAATCTTAATCTTAAAAATTCTAACTCTTTTTCTCCGGCATTATTTTCTCGAACTACCCTATTTTCAACATAAACTTCTCCGAGTTCATTATATAATTATATGCATGATTATATTCATGAATATTGGTTCTTATACATAATTCATCAAAGAAATCGGGTACAAGAATCCGAATATCAACAATATGATTTTCCTTATCAAGAATTGAAAAACAACCCCAACCAAAATCCTTAACAGGATATTTTTTTACTTTGCCATTTAGGAATTGAAAGAATTCCCGATTACCTATTTCAAGGTTAACTAATATATTCAGGAATTCTTGTTCATCAATAATCATTCAATTATTGAAAGATTGTTATTTTTGATGTGTTCGATAAATCTATCTTTGAAGTTTGTTAAATCTTTTTGTTCAAGAGTCTTAGTATTACTTCCAAGGATATAACGAATTGTATATTTATTTTCATAAGTACCAACTAGTGAATAACATTTAATTAGATTGCTCTTGAATTCACTTAGAACTTGTTTTAATGTATCATATTTTGCACCTTCTGGCATAATGATTGTATAATCAAGTTCAACAGTTGGATATTTACTTACTTCAGTTGCTAATTTTGTTGTTGGAGTAATTGTAACATATTTATCAAAGTCGATATCAATGCAAACAATTGCTTTTTTCTTAGCCAATTTGTTAGTAATACCTTTATTTAATACATTAATTTCACCAAGTTTGGTGTTATCAATGTTGATAACTTTACCTAATGAAGCATCATAATAAGATTTTTCATTGACGTTGTTGGTAAAAGTTACTTCTTTATTCTTTAGTATCTTAAATAGATACTTAACGATACTTTTGGCTTGCATGTAGATTGTTTCAATATTTTTTTCATCGTCAGCAAGAACTATGCTAAGCATTCTTTTGTTTTCATTATTTTCAATAATTGTGGCTATTTCAAAAATATTAAATTTATGATAGTTTTTAAAGTTGGTATCGACGATATTCATCAAAGAGAAACTTAAGTCATCACGAAGAATGTTATTTTCACTTTTGCCGAGTAATTTTACACCAGTCTTTTCAACTCCAAGTTTCTTTAAAGTTTCTGTATCATACCAAATATAACTATTTACTTCATGCATATCATATTTAGTTGCTAGTAAATGTTTTACTTCATATTCTTGATTGTAAATTGTTTCATGTTCCGTAATAGTTAAATCTAGTTTTAATGGTTTAGCTTCAAAGTTTTCAAGACCATACATACGAGCAATTTCTTCGATTAAATCTTGTTCAATTTTAACATCTTTAGTTGCTCTAAATGTTGGAACAGTTACTTCATATGAATCGGCATTTACTGTTACTTTAAATCCTAATTTTTCTAACATGTTAGTAATTACTTCATCACTTAAAGTTCTTCCCATATAAATATTTAAAAGTTTTTTATGTAAGGTAATGTGTCCTTCTTCTAACTTAGTTGGATAAACATCAGTTAGATTGGAAGCAATGACTAAATCTGGATTTTCTTTTTCTAATAAATAAACTAATCTTTTAATGGCTACATCAGTCATGTTAGGGTCAAGAGATTTTTCATATCTAGCACTAGCTTCTGTACGAAGACCTAAGGCAACTGCTGTTTTTCTAATAGATCCAGCATTAAAGTTAGCACTTTCTAAGAATATAGAGTCAGTATCACTTAAGATTTCACTATCTAAACCTCCCATAACACCAGCAATACCAAAGTATTTATCCCCATTTTTAATCATTAGATTATCTTTTGTTAGTTTTCTTTCTACACCATCTAGAGTTGTGTAAGCATCACCATCGTTTGCTAGACCTACTTCAATTTTCTTAACAACACGAGAATCAAAAGCATGCATTGGTTGACCTAACTCAAGCATTAGATAGTTAGTTAAGTCAACGAATAAAGATATTGAACGCATTCCAACATAATATAAGAATATTTGCATATCTAGGGGAGTTTTATTATTTTTTAAGTTATCAACTTTTAATCCTGTGTAACGATAACAAAGATTTGGATCTTTTATAGTTATTTCTAAGTCTTGTTTATCATTTTTAATTTCTGCTAAATCTAATGGTAATAATTCATGGTCAGTTATGGCAGCAATTTCACGAGCAATACCATAGTGTCCCCAAAGGTCCGGACGATTTGTTAAAGATTTGTTATCAATTTCGACGATTATATCATCTATTGGTAGGTAATCTTTAACATCAGTTCCTACTGGTGCATCACTAGGTAATTCTAAAATACCATCATGATTATCCGAAATGCCTAGTTCACGTCCACTGCAACACATACCATTAGATAGAATGCCACGTAAAGGACGAGATTTTATTTCCATACCATCGATATGACCTCCGACCTTGATATAGGCAGTCTTTAAACCAACACGAACATTCGGAGCACCACAGACAACTTGGATTGGTTCAGCTTCACCACAATCGACTTTTAAAACATGCATATGGTCACTATCAGGATGTTCAACGCATTCAACAATTTCGGCGATAACAATATTATCTATTTGATCTCCAACTTTTTTAACACCTTCTACTTCAGCAGTACGAATTGTAAAAGTGTTCCAAATATTCAACCAATCGATATCTTCATTATTTTTAATATGACTTTTTAATTTATTACATGATATTAACATAATTTATCCTCCTTATTTTATATCGAAGTTCTTAAGATAACGAATATCACCAGAATTAAGAACACGGATATCACTTATCTTATACTTCATCATAGCAAGTCTAGTTAAACCTATACCGAAGGCAAAACCGGTATATTTTTCAGGGTCTACACCACCAGCACGTAAGACATTAGGATGAACCATGCCGCAACCAATAAGTTCTATCCAGCCACCATTTTTGCAAGTTGGGCATCCTTTACCACCACAGATGACACAACTCATATCCATTTCATAACTAGGTTCAGTAAATGGGAAGAATCCAGGGCGAAGTCTTACTTTTAAATCTATTTTAAATACTTCACTTAACAATTCTTGCATGACATACATTAAATTTTCAATTGAAATATTTTCATCTATTACCATACCTTCGATTTGAAAGAAAGTATTTTCATGATTTGCATCTAAATCTTCATTTCTAAATGTTCTACCTGGAGCACAAATACGAAGTGGAGCACCATAGTTTTCCATTCCTCTTATTTGGTTGTCACTAGTTTGCGTACGAAGAAGCATGCCATTATCCAAATAATATGTATCTTGCATGTCTCTGGCTGGATGATCTTTAGGAACATTTAATGCTTCAAAGTTATAATATTCTGATTCCATTTCCGGACCACTTACAACTGTAAAGCCCATCTTTTTTAAACAATCTGTAACTTCTTTAGCAACAATCGTTACCGGATGCAAAGAACCATTTTCAATATCATAATCTAGGGTATCATCAAAAGTAATGTTTGCCTTACTTTCTAATGAGTCTAAACTACTTGCAATGATACTTTCCATTTCTTTTTTAGTGTTGTTAATTAAACTACCATATTTTCTCTTCTCTTCAACAGTCATATTTTTTAAGTTACCTAAAATTTCAGTAATACGACTTTTTTTACCAACATATTTTGATTTAACATTTAATATATCAGCTTCTTTAGTACAACTTGCTAGTTCATCTTTTAAACTTGTTATTAAACTCTCTAATTCTTTTTCCATATTCTCCTCCTTAAAATAAAAAATTCATAAACTAATTAAGGACGAGCATGGCCCGCGGTACCACCTTAGTTTATGATTTTATTCATACGCTTTAACTGATAAGGGAGTTATCCCGGAAAGTATTCATCAAGTGAAATTCATTTTATTATCATCATTAAAATATTCTCAGCTATATATTTTATCTCTGTCAAGACTACCTAATAAAACTACTAAATTGAGTCATCATACTTCTAATCTTTTTTCTTTTTCTTAGTTTTGTTTTTAGGTTTTACTTTTTCTTCAGCAACTTCTTTTACTGGAGTATCTATTGTTTTTAGTTCAGGTTCTGATGCTTTGTTATTATTTTTGTCTATCCAGCCCTTTCCTTCAACAATACGAGCTACCATCATTGAACTTACTGAGTCACCAGTAACATTTAGTAAAGTTGCCGGTGCATCTATTATTGTAGCAACAATTGTCAAAATTGGCAAGGCTGCAACTGGATAACCCATCATTGTTATGATTAACATTTCGGAAATTGTACCACCACCGATAGGTACAGCAGTTACTAGAAGTGTAGCTATAAGGGCAACACCAATTATTTGAGCAACATCACCAAATGTTGTGATACTTGTTCCAAATAAACATACTAGGAACATTATTTTAAATGCACTACCAATTGATGAACCATCTTTATGGAAACTTGTTCCTAAAGGAACAGTTGTTTCAGCTATATCCTTTGGTACCCCAATTTTTTCAGTACATTCAATATTTACTGGCACACTAGCTGCAGATGAGCAAGTTCCTAAAGCAGTTAAAGCTGATGGTATAATATTTTTCCAGAACGCTTTAATACCTTTTTTGCCAGCAGCAATATATGCATATATTGTATAGAATATAAACATAAATAATAAACTTACTACTAAATAAACAACAAATGTTTTTAAGAAGCCAACCGCTATAACACTACCAAGTGTTCCAACTAGAGCTGCAAAGTAACAACCTAATCCAATCGGAGCATAATACATTATTATATGAATAAGCTTATACATTACCTCACTGAATGAATCAAGTAGTTCCGCAACTTTCCTTCCTTTTTCACCACTCTTATTAATAGCTATACCAAATAAAATAGAAATAACTATTAAAGCAATCAAATTATCGGTTGAAAGCAAATTAACAAATTGATCTGTCGATAAAACATTGACTGTTCTTTCTAATAAATTTAGTTCTACTTCTTCAGTAACACTATCATCAAATACTTCACGAATAGCATCCGTATCATCTGGATTAACCAAATCAATTGTAGATGTAGCTATAAATCCAACAATTACTGCGATTATAGATGTTACTAAGAAAACTACAATCGTACTTATTAAAATCTTGCCTAATCTCTTTGGTTGATTAATTTTTGAAATCGACGACGTAATCGTAAAAAATATTAAAGGAACAATAATGACTAACAATAAATTTAAGAATAAATCGCCGAGCGGTTTAACAATTTCTGCTTTTTCTTTAAAGATTAAGCCACATATAGCTCCGATTACTACACAGCCCAATAAAATCAAGGTGCTTTTGTAGTTCTTTAAGATTTTCTTCACAAAATCCCTCCTTAATTACCTAAATCTTACCATATTATATTTTTTTCGTCAATTTTTATGCCAAATCGATGTAAATTTCACTTTACACTTTTAAATGTAAACAAAAAAAGAAGGCAAAGCTTCTATTTTAATTTAGGTAAATCTTCAATACTTACATCATCATCGTAAGCATCAAATATGGATTTAATATTACTCTTTTCTTCAACTATTGGATTAGTGGTTATATCTGGTTTAGGAGTATATCCTAATAGTTTTTGTTTTTCTTTTTTAAATACTGGTCTAGACAACAGTTCTTTTAATTTGCTTGGCTTGTTATCAGAATTTTTATTTAAGTTACTTTTTTCTTCTTGTTTTAGTTTTCTTAAACGATTAATATCTTTGAATATGATATACAATGCTGGAATCATAATTAATATTAACCAGCCATAGCTACTGGCTAAAAAGAATTGAACTCGTCCTAACTGTGGTATTCTTAAGGCTACTTTACCAACAATTTTTTCAAAAGGTACAGTGGAACTATCTTCAATTAAATTGTGATCTCCCTTTGTTTGATAACTATAAGTACCGTCATTATTTTTAATTATCGATATAACTCGGTGAGTAATGGTACTTCCGTTAAGTTCTGGACTATCAGAATAAAAAGTTATTACGTCTCCGATTTCAATGTCTTCTGGATCATCAACTCGAACATCTATTACAACGTCATAAACATTAATATTTGGGGTCATACTAGGACTTATTATAGTATATAAGGAAAATTTTGGTTCATATTTACTACCAAAATGAACGAATACTTTAGTGGCAATAAAATAATACAGTAGAAAGCAAGCACAAATTACAAGCAAAACAAAAACAGTCCAACTGATAATTGTGGAGATTAACTTTAATATTTCACGAAATGTAAGTTTTTGTTTTACTTCGGAATTCATACCACACTTCCCTATTCTTTTTTGGTATTGTGAAAGGTTATATACTTTCCAATACCCCTTTCCCTTATTTTACAAGG
>ERZ1643251.1688-NODE-1688-length-24541-cov-5.349996_pt1 | contig 24541 bp, 22 predicted proteins | sample MGYA00579261_ERZ1643251 | MGnify/ENA primary metagenome ERZ1643251 (study PRJEB29033, sample SAMEA4952267) | chicken gut metagenome | biome: Broiler Chicken; feature: Gastrointestinal Tract; material: Caecum | place: Ireland | collected 2018 | study: Broiler... | reverse complement strand
GGACGGGCGCGAAGCGGCTGTTCGCGCGCAAGCAAACTTATTGGCGATGTTTTGCCGAGGCCCCCGCGGGGAAACGGCAAATCAAAGCGCTCGGCCGCTGGCGGACAAAAAAGAGGGGGAGCGCGGACGCTCCCCCGAAAAGGACAAAAAGAGATCCGCGTGTGCCGCAGGACGAAAAAGTGTTAACCCGCTTCTCGCAGGTGGGTGCGCCGCCGTACCGCGTCAGACTTTCCGTTCATAAACAGACCTTGCCTATCGGTACAGACCATTTGCAGAGCGCTCCCGAATTTCAAATGTGGATTAAGATATTTCGGGCTCCGAACACCGCAGACCGTATTTGCTATTCGGTTTTCGAGAAAGAAGGCTTGCCTTCCTTCTATATATTATTATACACGATTTCCGCGCGAACACAAGCGTTTGCGCGCGTTTTTTTCTGTCAAATTCTTCCGAAGGGCGGAAAATGGCGTGATTTCACGAGAAATTCACTTTGCCGCGCCGTCCAGCGCGCGCAAAAAGGCGTACATGCAGCTCTCCGAATTCAGACCGTAGCGCGCTTCCGTGCCGTCTTTTTTTGTCTGCGCGATGGAATTTTTCGTAAAGTCGGCAGCCAGCTTTACGGCATCGTCTTCACGGACGCCGCGCGCGAGGCAGCCCACGAGCGCGCTTGCGTACACGTCGCCCGCGCCGTGGAAGGCGCCTTCGATCTTTTCGGTGGAATAGATCTTGTCCGTTCCGTTTCCGTCGGTATAAAAGACCGCGCTGCGCGTGCCTTTTCCGTCGGCGACGTCGCAGCCCGTCACGGAAGGGCGGGGGCACAGTTTTTTCAGTTTGTCCAGCACTTCGCGGTAATTTTCCGCGGCGCATACGTCGCCGTAATCCATATCCGCGAGCAGGCAGGCTTCGGTCAGGTTGGGTACGATCACGTCCGCGCAGCGGCAGAGCCCCTTCATTTCCTGTACGAATTTGTCGTCGAAATGCGCGTACATCTTCCCGTTGTCGCCCATCACGGGGTCGACGATCATGGTGCCGCCCTCTTTGAGAAAGTCGTCTTTCACGCTCCTGACCATGTCTATCTGGTCGATGCTGCCCAGGTAGCCGCTCACGATGTAGTCGTATTTCAGCCCGAGGCTCTTCCAATGCGCGAGGATGGCGGGGATGTCTTCGCTCAGGTCGCGGAAGGTGTAGCCCGTAAAGCCGCCGGTATGGGTGGAGAGCAGTGCGGTGGGCAAAATGTCGCAGGTGACGCCGCACGCCGAGATGATGGGCAGGGCGACGGTCAGGGAACACTTCCCGACGCAGGAAATATCGTTGATGGCGAGAACGCGCATGGTTCGCCTCCTGAAAATTTTATTTTTGATTATACTTTTTCGGCATGGTTTTGTCAAGCGAATGAACAGAGTTCGGAAGGGCAAAATACCGAAAAGAAGGTGAACGTTTCGCCTTATTTATTCATTTTAGGGTAAAGGGACAAAAAAAATGATATGGTTTGAAATATTTGTATTGACACAATGATGAAACCGTGATAAAATGATAATGCTATTTTGAAATTAAGGAGGAGAATATGAACTGTAAAAAATGCAACGCCGAACTTGCGGAAGATGCAGTGTTCTGCCCGCAGTGCGGCGTGCGCGTGGACGGAAAGATGCGGTGCCCGAACTGCGGGAGGGATATAGCGGAAAATTCCGTCTACTGTACTTACTGCGGCGCGCGTCAGGACGGCAAGACCGTCTGCCGGAACTGCGGGGAAGTTTTCGACGGGATCTATTGCCCCAAGTGCGGCGTTCCCGCACAGCAGGCGGCGCCGCGGCCCGCGGCGGGCGCCCGCGCAGCGACTGCCGCCGCTTCGGGAGGGAAAACGCGGCACATCCTCGCGATCACAAAGCAGAGCGTGCTGTACGGGGCGCTTTGCGTGCTTCTCATCTTTTCCTTTTTCGTAACGTTTTCCGCGGTCGTGTCGTCGGGGGTCCTGACGGTGCGCACGGGGCTTAATTCCACTTCCTTCTATTTCCTTGTCACGCAGTTTCAGGAGATAGGGGATCTGCTCGCGGCGGATACATATTATCCGGAGATGTCGATCGCCGCATATATGGAAGCGGGGCTGCTTGCCGCCTGCGTCGCCGCGATCATCATCGTCTGCGCGGTCTATTTCGCGGTGGGCACGGTCGCCTTCGTGAAGAACACGCGGGCGGGAAAAGAGATCTCCATGAGCAAATACGTCCTCACGCCCGCCGTGCTGACCCTTGTCCTGATCCTCTTCATGAAGGGGCTCGTCGGCGTAACCTATGCAGAAGATGAAAATTCGGCAACGATCGCCGTCGGTGCCACGACAATCGTGGAGATCGTGCTCGTTTCCGTCGCCCTTGCCGCCGCTGCGGTGCTGCACATCGCCGGCAACGCGAAGACGCAGAAGGAGAACATCCTCAATTACGCGCTCAATGCGGCGGGACTGCTGCTCGCCTTCCTGCTGATCGTCACGCTGCCTTCTTCCATATTTGCCGTCGACAGGCGGGCTTCCGGCGGCAGCGTTTCGGGAAACGTATCCGCCCCCGGCTTGCTGATAGGGCTGTTCGGGGCGATGGGCATGACGGGAAGCGAAACGGAGGTGGAGGCCTATATGCAGATCGTGCCCAATGCGGCGGTCGCCTTTGCGCTCTATACCTGTATTTTTGCGGCTGGTGCAGTGGCGATGCTCGCCTTCGCAAAGGGCGTGATAAACAAGGAGTCCTCCGTCTGCCGCACGGTCGCCTGTATCTTCTCGGCGATCTCGGCGGGGCTTTCAATCGCCTATCTCACCATAGGCATCATCCTCTGCACGCAGACCCTCGCGGGGGCTGCCTCCGTAGGAGCGTCTCCCATATGCGCGCTCATATTCTCGGTGTTTGTGCTCGCCATGTCCGTCGTGAACTGCTGCCTTCTCCGCAAAAGGGAAGCGCCCGTTCAGCCGGCTTATCCGGAGCCGCCCGCATATCCCGCGCAGCCTGCGGCATAAAGCAATCGGAAAATTTTTCGGCGCGGCCCCCGACGGGGCCGCGCTTTTACGCGCCCGCCGGACCCGCGCTAAATTCCTTTCCTTTCCGCCGCGCAAACTTTTGCGGCGCGCTTTACAGGCGCGCCGTTTTATGGTACAATGTTTCTGTGAAAAAAGCGGAGGAGGGGAGAAATGCCGCAGCCGTTTGCATTCATAACGGGCGCCACGGGCGGGCTCGGGCGCGCCTTCGCCTTCGCCTGTGCGGAGGAGTCTAATCTCTTTCTCACGGGCAGGAGCGCGGAAAAACTCGCCGCGCTGCGCGAAGAACTGCTCGCCGCATATCCTTCCCGCCGCATAGAAACATTCCCCGCCGACCTCGCGGACGGGCGTTCCCGCGCCGCGCTGTACGCCTTTGCGGAGGAACGTGGCATGACCTTTTCCCGCCTCGTGTGCGTCGCCGGGCAGGACGTGCAGAAAGCGTTCGTAAAATATACCGAGGAGAAGCTGACGGCGCAGTGCCGCGTCGATTTCGAGGCGGCGGTCTCCTGTATGCGCTTTGCGCTTTCCCGCCGGGCGCAGAAGCTGCAGATCGTCGCCGTTTCGAGCATATCGGGGGTGTACCCCATGCCGTATTTCGCGCTGTACAGCGCCTCCAAAGCGGCGCTCACTTCCTTCTGTTCCTCCCTGCGCGTCGAGATGAAGGGGAGCGGCGTCACCGTCACCGCCGTCGAGCCGGGCGGCATCTACACCCGCCCGGACATCTGCGAGAACATAAAGGGGCAGGGCCTGTGGGGCAGGCTGTCCGCAAAGACGCCCGCTTACGTCGTGAAAAAGAGTCTTGCCGCCGCAAGGAAGAACAGGCGCGTCTGCCGCCCCGGGTTCTGGAACAAATTCATCGCGGCGGTGCCGCGCGTCCTGCCCCTTTCGCTGCGCATGCGCTTTATCGCGCGCCGCTGGAGCAGGACAGAAAAAGACGCCTTTTAAGGAGGGCGGCGGAGGGGATGATGAAGAAATACATTGCCGCATTCGACCAGGGGACGACGAGTTCGCGCACCCTGCTCATAGACAGGGAGGGAAAGATCGCCGCCTGCGAGGCGGAGACCTTTCCGCAGATCTATCCGCGCCCCGGCTGGGTGGAGCATGACCCGCGCGATATCCGGGCGTCGCAGATGCGTTCCTTTCATGCCGCGCTGAAAAAGTGCGGCGCCGACGTATCCGATATCGAAGCGGTCGGCATCGCCAACCAGCGCGAAACGGTGATCGTATGGGACAGGAATACCGGCAAACCCGTCTATAACGCCATCGTGTGGCAGTGCCGCCGCACCTCCGCGCTCTGCGAGCGCATCGCCGCGCGGCACGGCAAAACGATCTACGAAAAGACGGGGCTGAACGTGGACGCCTATTTCTCCGCGTCCAAGATCGGCTGGATCCTCGAAAACGTGCCCTTCGCGCGCGAGCGGGCGGAAAGGGGCGATTTGCTGTTCGGCACCGTCGACACCTATCTCATCTGGAAGCTCACCGGCGGAAAGGTGCACGCCACCGACTATACGAACGCCTCGCGCACCATGCTCTTCAATATCCATAAGCCGGAGTGGGATACGGAGCTGTGCCGCATCTTCGGCGTGCCCGTATCCGTGCTGCCCGCCGTGAAGCCTTCGGGCGCGGATTACGGTCTGACGGACAAGGAGGTGTTCGGCGCGGAAGTGCCTGTCTGCGCGGCGGTGGGCGACCAGCAGGGCGCGCTGTTCGGGCAGTTCTGCACCCGGAAGGGCGACGTGAAAAACACCTACGGCACGGGCTGCTTCCTGCTCATGAACACGGGCAGGGAGGCGGTGCGCTCGGAGAACGGGCTGATCACCACTCTCGCCGCCTCTTTGGGAGAAAAGCCCGCCTACGCCCTCGAGGGCAGCGTGTTCGTCGCGGGGGCGCTCGTGCAGTGGCTGCGCGACGGGCTGGGGCTGGTATCCTCCGCGGCGGAGACGGAGGCGCTCGCTGCGTCCGTGCCCGATACGGGCGGCGTTTCCCTCGTGCCTGCCTTCGTGGGGCTGGGTGCGCCGCATTGGGACCCGGACTGCCGCGGCATGCTCTGCGGCATCACCCGCGGCACCACCCGCGCGCACATCGTGCGCGCCGCGCTCGAATCCGTAGCCCTGCAGGTGTTCGACGTCGTCCATGCGATGGAACAGGACGTCCGCGCGGGCATCGGCAGGCTGTGTGCGGACGGCGGCGCGAGCGCGAACAATTTTCTCATGCAGTTTCAGGCGGACGTGCTGGGCGCGGAAGTCGTGCGGCCGTCCGACATGGAGACGACGGCGCTGGGCGCGGCGTACCTCGCGGGGCTGTCCTGCGGGTTCTGGAAAGATGCGGACGCGCTGCGCGGGCGCAGGCAGGGCAGTACGGTGTTCCGACCGCAGATGAGCGACGCGGCGCGCGCGGAAAAACTGCTCGCCTGGGAAGACGCCCTTTCCCGCTGTATGTACAGGCCGCGGAAGGGGAGAGAACTGTAAATTTCAGAGCAAATCACCGACGGAGGGAATCTTTATGACGGAAAAGGAACGCATGGACAGGGAACTTGTCTACGATCCGAAAGACGAGAGCATCACGGGCGACCAGTTCGACCGCATGGAGGTGCTCTACGACTACAACATGACCCGCCCGCATCAGGGCGAGCTGCGCGCGCAGCTCATTCAGAAGATGTTTGCCGAAGCGGGGGAGGGCTGTTACTTCGAGCCGCCGCTGCACAGCAACTTCGGGTGCAGCCATGTGCATATCGGCAAGCACGTTTACGGCAACTACGGCGTCACCTTCGTCGACGACGGCGAAATTTACGTCGGCGACTATGTGATGTTCGGGCCGCGCGTGACCGTCGTCACGGCGGCGCACCCTATCCTGCCCGCCCTGCGCGAGCGCGCCCTGCAGTTCAACCGCCCCGTGCATATCGGGCGCAACGTATGGGTCGGCGCGGGCGCCGTCATCCTGCCCGGGGTCACCATCGGGGAAAATTCCGTCATCGGCGCGGGCAGCGTGGTGACGAAGGATATCCCCGCGAACGCCGTGGCGGTCGGCGTGCCCTGCCGCGTCCTGCGCGAGATAGGCGAGCGCGACAGAAAGTACTATTACAAAGACCGTATGTTCGATTTCACCGTCACGGAAGAGGGCGAGATCATATTCGGCAAGGAGAACAAATGAGCCGCGCAGACGAAATTTTCATCAGTAATTGCAGGGACATCCTCGAAAACGGGACGTGGGATACAGACCGCGAAGTGCGCCCCCGCTGGGAGGACGGCACGCCCGCCCATACGATCAAAAAGTTCGGGCAGGTGTCCCGCTATGACCTGCGGGAAGAGTTCCCCATCCTCACGATCCGCCGCACCTATCTGAAATCTGCCATCGACGAGATCCTCTGGATCTGGCAGAAAAAGAGCAACAATATCCATGACCTTTCCTCCCATATCTGGGACAGCTGGGCGGACGAAAGCGGCTCCATCGGCAAGGCGTACGGGTATCAGCTCGGCATAAAGTATTCCTTCCCGGAAGGGGAGTTCGACCAGGTAGACAAGGTGCTGTACGACCTTAAAAACAACCCCGCGAGCCGCCGCATCATCGCGCATATGTACAACGTCGCCGACCTTAAAGAGATGCACCTGTATCCCTGCGCCTATTCCATGACCTTCAACGTGACGGGCAACACCCTCAACGGCATCCTCAACCAGCGCAGCCAGGATATGCTCGCGGCGAGCAACTGGAACGTCGTGCAGTATTCTGTCCTGCTGATGATGTTCGCGCGGGCGAGCGGGCTGGAAGCGGGGGAGCTGGTGCACGTCGTCGCCGACGCGCATATCTATGACCGCCATGTGCCCATCGTCGAAAAGCTGATAGAGCGCAGGCAGTATCCCGCGCCCCGCCTCCTCATAGACGAAAGCATCACGGATTTCTATAAATTCACGAAAGACAGCTTTACGCTGGAAAATTATCAATACAGCGAATTTACCGACAAGATCCCCGTCGCGATCTGACGGCATGCCGTCCGCGGCAGGTATTGAACTGAAAAGGAGAGAGGGATGAAAAAGACAGTCGGAATTATCGCAGCGCTCATGGCGGCGGCGCTGCTGATCGGCGTTATCGTACTTTGCGTAACGTTGGCAAACAGGGAAGAGGATCCGTATCCGAACCGGCAGCACGTAACGATGGTCATAAAAGACGAATTCGGAAAAGAATGGTGCGAACTGACCGAAGAGGAAAACCGTAAAACGATAACTATCCCTTTTGACGGGAAAGCACGAAGTTTTAGGGCTTATGCAAAATTTCCGGACGGAAACATGACTATTTTGCAAGGTAAAAATAGGATAGCAGCATCTCACGATAGCTATACATCTGTAGAAGGCGAAACTATATATAATCCCTCGTCAACAGAAGTATTTGAATTGGGGGTATATGAAATACGCTTTATCACAAATGATGATAATACACAGATGTATCCATATTACGGCTATTTGACAGTGGTTATAACGAGCGAAACGATATAAAAATGAGATAAGAGGCAGTGTGCCTCTTGACATAAACCGATAAAAAGGAGAGAAAAAATGCGCGCGATCGTCGTCGTCGACAAAAATTGGGGCATCGGAAAGAAGAACGACCTTCTCTTCCGCCTGCCCGCAGACATGAAGCACTTCCGCGAAACGACCGAAGGGAAGACCGTCGTCATGGGCAGCAACACGCTGCTCTCCTTCCCCGGCGGAAAGCCGCTGAAAAACAGGACAAACATCGTGCTCTGGCCGGGCGGGGAAGAGCGGGAGGGGTGCACCGTGGTGCGCTCTTTGCAGGAACTCTTTGCCGAAATAAAGAAGTATCCCGAAGACGAGGTGTTCGTCGTCGGCGGGGCGATGCTGTACCGCACGCTGCTTCCCTATTGCAGCGGGGCGATCGTCACGAAGGCGGACGCGGACGGCGGCGCGGAGGTGTTCTTCGAGAACCTCGACGCCCTGCCCGGCTGGGTCTGCGAGAGCGAGGGAGAACCGACGGAAACGAACGGCATAACCATCCGCTTCTGCGTCTACAAAAATACGGGCGTGCGGGAGTTTGCGGAGTAGTATGCCGCGCATAAAGAGGTAATCATATGGACGAATTTGTGCTCCGTACCGATCGCCTGACAAAACTGTACGGAGATAAGCCCGCCGTGGACTCGGTGACGATGTGCATACGGCGGGGAGATATCTACGGTTTCGTCGGGCGCAACGGGGCGGGAAAGACCACGCTGATGCGCATCGTCTGCGGGCTGATCCGCCAAAGCGGCGGCGAATATACGCTGCTGGGAGAGCGGGACGGCGGCAGAGGGATCGAAGGGGTGCGCCGCAGGGTCGGCGCCATCATCGAAACGCCCGCGCTCTTCCCCTCGTTCACCGCCGAACAGAATCTGAAAATGCGCTGCATGGCCGTCGGCGCGGACGAGTCTGTCGTTCCCCGTGCGCTCGAACAGGCGGGGCTGGGCGGCACGGGCGGCAAAAAGGTGAAGGACTTCTCGCTCGGTATGCGCCAGCGGCTGGGCATCGCCACGGCTCTGCTCGGAGATCCCGAGTTCCTCATCCTCGACGAACCGGTCAACGGGCTTGATCCGCAGGGCATCGTCGAAGTGCGCGAACTGCTGCTGCGGCTCAACAGGGAAAGGGGGCTGACCGTGCTCGTCTCTTCGCATATCCTCGGCGAACTTTCCCGGCTGGCGGGACGGTTCGGGTTTATCGAGCGCGGGCGTCTTCTGCGGGAAATTTCCGCCGCCGAACTCGAAGAGGCGTGCGGCAGGCGCCTCGTTCTGCACATGAACGGCATCGTGCGGTTCGGCGAGGCGATGGAGAAGCTCGGCATCAGAAAGTTCCGCGCTGTTTCGCCGACCGTGTGCGAGGTGGAAACAGACCTGTCCGTCTCCGCGCTCGCCTTCGCGCTGCGGGAAGTGGGGCTGGAAATACTGCGCGTCGCCGAAAAGGAGGCAGACCTTGAAGGCTATTTCATGAGACTGATAGGAGGGGAAGAAGTATGAGCGGGTTGCTCAAAGCGGACTTTTACCGCCTGTTCCGGTCTAAATTTTTCTATATACTCGGCGGCGTCGTGCTGCTGCTCTCCCTGGCGGTGTTCGCTCTGTTTGTCCTCATCGTCGAATTCGGGGGAGAGATCGGGGGAGCGATGACGGCGGGCGCACTGCAGCGGCTCTCCTTCGACGGGACGGTCGGCTATTGCGCCGCCATCGCTGCCGCCGTATTTGTATGTTCGGATTTTTCGGGAGGAGGGATCCGCGACAAGGTGGCCCGCGGCTGCGGAAGGGGAAAGGTGTTCTTTTCCCTGTGGATCGCGCTCTCTTTCGCCGTCCTTGTCTATTATCTGCTGACCCAGTTCGTCGTCTTTGCGCTCGGCGGGGCGGCGTTCGGATGGGAAGGCGTGCGCGCGGCGGAGACGATCTCCCTGTTCGTCGCGGGCGTCGGGATCTCGCTCGCGAACGCGGCGATCTTCTGCGCGCTTTCCGTGCTCCTCAAAAAGATCTCCTCGGCGCTGCTCGTCGGCATTCTGCTGCTGTTCGGCATTACGATGCTGCAGGGGGTGCTCGCCGTCGCGGAGATATATATCGGGAAAGAGGCGTTTTCGGTGTTCTGCGACGTGTTTGCCTATCTGACGCCTGCCGGGCAGACCTCTCTGCTCGCTTCCGGCGGCAACGGCTGGATCGCCGCCGCCGCGTCCTGCGGGTGGCTGCTTTTGGTCGGGCTGGGCGTCCCGCCGCTCTTTGCGCGGCAAGACCTGAAATAGCCTGCCCGTTCCATAAGAAATCATAAAGATTTGCGCGGGGCGCCGGAGCGCTCCGCTTTTTGTTTGCATTTTTTCCGCCCGCCGTCTATAATGTTTGAAAAAGGACGAAAAAATAAGGGGCGGCGGCCTTTCCGCCGCGGGAGGTTGCTCATGCGCACCATCGCCGTCGTCGAGGACGACGTTCATATCGGGAATATGCTCGCGGAACTGCTCACCGCGAACGGATACGCCGTATTGCGCGCCTTTTCGGGCAGCGAGGCGGCGCTCCTGCTGGAGAAGGAAAGGCCCGACCTCGTCATCCTCGACCTCATGCTCCCCGGAATGAGCGGGGAGGAAGTGCTCGCGCGCATCGCGGGGCTCTGCCCCGTCATCATCCTGTCCGCAAAGACGGACGTGCGCGGCAAGGTCAGAAACCTGAACGCGGGCGCCGTCGATTATGTGACGAAGCCCTTCGACAACGACGAACTGCTCGCCCGCATCGGCGTGCACCTGCGGCGCGGGCACGACCGCGCCCCGCTCTCCCTCGGCGGGATCCGCATGGACTTCGACACTTTCGAGGTGTCCGTGGAAGAGAGACCCGTCCGCCTGACAAAGACGGAGTTCGCCATCCTGCGTACCTTTCTCGAAAACCCGCGAAAGGTCTTTTCGCGCTCCGCCATCCTCGACTATATAGAGGGGTTCGTGCCCGACGGGGAGGAATCTTCCGTCGGCGTGCATATCAGCAACCTGCGCAGAAAGCTGGAAGAGGTCTCCCCGCGCAGCTATATCCAGACGGTGTGGGGCATCGGCTTCCGCCTCGACCCCGCCGTTCTTTCTGAAAATAAGTGATTTCTTTTGCTTTTCTTAAAGTTTTTTTGTGCGGGAATTTATGCCTGCGGCGTAAAATGGGGGAAAACCTGCAAAAAGGAGAACTGCGAAATTGGAATATGTTTTACGGACTTTCGGGCTGACCCGCCGCTATAAGGGGGTGCCCGTCGTCGACGGCGTGAACATGAACATCCGCCGCGGCGAGATCTACGGCTTTGTCGGGCGCAACGGCGCGGGCAAGACCACCGTGATGCGGCTCGTCTGCGGGCTGATCGCCAAGAGCGGCGGGGCGTACGAGCTGTTCGGCAAGCCGGACGCCTCCTCCGCCGTCCTCGCCGCCAGGCGCCGCACCGGCGCCATCATCGAAACGCCCTCCGTCTATCCGGAAATGACGGCGGAGCGCAACCTCACCGAACAGTGTCTCACGCTCGGCATAGGTACGGAGGGCATCCCGGGACTGCTCGATTACGTCGGGCTGGGGAGCGCGGGGAAAAAGAAGGCACGGAATTTTTCGCTCGGGATGCGGCAGCGGCTGGGCATCGCCATGTCGCTTGTCGGCAGCCCCGACTTTCTGATCCTCGACGAGCCGGTCAACGGGCTGGATCCGCAGGGCATCGTCGAGATACGCGAACTGCTGCTCCGCCTCAACCGCGAAAAGGGGATCACCATCCTCATCTCTTCGCATATCCTCGGCGAGCTGTCAAAACTCGCGACCTGTTACGGTTTCATCGAGAAGGGGAAACTGCTCAAAGAGATCTCCGCGGCCGACCTCGAAGAGACATGCCGCAAGAGCGTGCGCATAGAGGTGAACTCTGTGGAAAAGCTGCCGCTCATCCTTGAACGCGGGCTGGGAATATGCGATTTCAAAATACTTTCCCCGACGGAAGCGGAGATCTATGAGAACGTGAAAATAGGGGAACTCGCCCTCGCCCTGCACGCGGGAGGCGTCGAGCTTCTGCGCGTGCGCGAAAAGGACGAAGACCTCGAGGGGTACTTCCTCAATCTCGTGGGGGGTGCCGCCTGATGTTCAAACTTCTGCGCGCCGACCTCTACCGCGCTCTTCGTTACAAAGTTTTCTGGGTGCTGCTTGCCGGCAATGCCCTGCTCGGCTTTATTGCCGTACTCAACGCTTATTCCTTTTATGTGAACTTCGGGCCGCAGTACAACGCTTTTTATGCCATGCAGCAGGGGTTGGGCGGCGGCTGCGGGCTGCTCGGCATCCTGTCCGCCATCATCATTTCCGTCTTTATAGGGCATGAGTATGCCGCGGGCGGGATGCGGAACAAGATCATGACGGGCGGCGGCAGGGTGCGCGTCTATCTGTCCAAACTCGTCCTTTCCTGCGGGATGTGCGTCCTCGTCTATCTCTCCTTTCATGCGATGAACTTCGTATTCGGTTCGGCGCTGTTGGGCTGGGAGGGGGTTCCCGCCGGGCAGATCCTTCTCACCCTTCTCGCAGGGCTGATGTTCACGCTCGCCTATGCCTGCATATTCACCGCCGTCGGGATGCTCTCGAAAAGCACGGTCGCCGGGCTTCTGATCGGCATCCTCGGTACCCTCGTCATGGCGTTTGCCGTCATGTACCTGCAGGGGGAACTCGGGGGATATTACGGGCGTGATCCCGCCGATCCGGAGGGGGCTATCTTCTATCCCTGCGAATGGCCGATGTGGCTGCAAAACCTTGCGAGGGGATTTATCGCGCTCATCCCCACGGGGCAGTCGCTCACCTTTGCGGAGCCCGTCATCGGAAATCTCGGCACATATTGTGCCCTGTCCTGCCTGTGGATCGCCCTTTCCGCCGTCGGAGGCTCTGCGCTGTTTTGCAGGGTCGACCTGAAATAAACAGAAGATATATCCCGCGTTTTTGGGATAAATACCGATAATAACGCCGCTTTTCCGAGTACTATGCGTGGCATAAATGCGGGAAAGCGGCATATTCTCTTGCAAGGAGGGAGATATGGTCATCGCTCTCGCCGTCGTCTGCGCGGCGCTCGCTGCCGCGGCAATTTATTTCGCCGTCCGTTTTTTCGCCGTGAAAATTTCTCTGCGTGAGATAGGCGAACAGACGCAAGAAAAACTGCGCGAGTGTTCCAACGCACCCGTCGCGCCGCAGTCGCGCGCCAGAGAGGTGCGCCGCCTGTGCACGCTCCTGACGGAACAGGCGGACGCGCTCATCGCTGCCCGCCGCAGATATGAGGAGGGCGACAGGGAACTGCGCCGCGCCGTGACGAACGTGTCGCACGACCTGCGCACGCCGCTCACCTCCGCGTCGGGTTATATCGGGATACTCGAGCGCAGCGGGCTGGACGAAAAGCAGGCGGAATTCCTCGCCGTCGTGAAGGGGCGCATCGAGGCGATGAAACAGCTCACGGAGGATCTGCTCGCCTATGCCGTCATCCTCTCGGAAGAGACGCCCGCCGCGGGCGAGGTTTGCGTCAACGACGTGCTGGAGGACAGCCTCACGCAGTTTTTTGCCGCCTTTGCCGAGCGCGGCATCGAGCCGCAGATAGACATCTGTGCGGAGCGCGTCGTGCGGCGCGCGGACAGGGGGAGCCTTTCCCGCATGTTCGGCAACGTCATCTCCAACGCCGTGCGCTATTCGGGCGGCGACTTTTGCGCGTCGCTTTCTCCGGAGGGCGAGGCGGTGTTCGAGAACGCCGCCCCGCAGCTGGACGAGGTGAGCGCCGGCAAGCTCTTCGACCGCTTTTTCACCGTGGAGAACGCGCGCGGCTCTACGGGGCTGGGCCTTTCCATCGCGCGCGCCCTCGCGGAAAGAGCGGGAGGCAGCGCCCGCGCGGAGTACAGACAGGGGCGGCTGCGCATCGTCATAAAGCTGTGAGCCGCCGGCCTCCGCGGTTATGCGGCTGTATCATATTCAGGCGATGAACGGCGGCGGGAGGGAAATCTTAACTCCCGACAGTATTTAGCGCAATTCAGGACGCAAAAAACAGGTTGAAAAATTCGCCGCGCCGTGCTATAATAAAAGGGAAAGAAAAATAAAATAAGATGCGGAGGAAAGATCACTATGGCAAGAATGATTCTCAACGAAACGAGTTACTTCGGCGCGGGCTGCCGCAAAGAGGTCGTCGGCGAGATGAACCGCCGCGGCATGAAAAAGGCGTTCATCGTGTCCGACAAAGATCTCGTGAAGTTCGGCGTCGCGAAGAAGGTGACCGACGTGCTCGACGGCGCGGGCATCGCCTACGAGCTGTTCGACGACGTGAAGGCGAACCCCACCATCCACAACGTGCAGTGCGGGCTGGAAGCCTTCAAAAAGGCGAAGGCGGACGTCATCATCGCCATCGGCGGCGGCTCTGTCATGGACACCGCGAAGGCGATCGGCATCATCGCCGAGAACCCCGAATTTGCGGACGTGAAGTCCCTCGAAGGCACGGCGGACACCAAGCACAAGAGCTTCCCGATGATCGCCTTTGCCACCACTTCCGGTACGGCGGCCGAAGTCACCATCAACTACGTCATCACCGACGAAGAGGCGGGCCGCAAGCTGGTGTGCATCGACCCCAACGACATCCCCATGATCGCCTTCAACGACGCGGAGATGCTCATGAGCATGCCCAAAGGCCTGACCGCCGCGACGGGCATGGACGCCCTCACGCACGCGATCGAGGCGTACATCACCCCCGGCGCCACCCCCATTTCCGACATGATGACCTGGAACGCGATCAAGTTCATCGCGGACAACCTCGAAACGGCCGTCAAGGACGGGTCGAACGCCGCGGCGCGCGAGGGGATGGCTTACGGCTCTTACGTCGCAGGCATGGCGTTCTCCAACGTCGGGCTGGGCATCGTGCATTCGATGGCGCATCCGCTCGGCGCGCGCTATGACATCGCGCACGGCGTCGCCAACGCGCTGCTGCTGCCCTTCGTCATGGAATACAACAAGCCCGCCGCGCTCAAAAAGTTCGGCGACATCGCCCGCGCGATGGGCGTTGACGTCAAGGGCATGACCGAAGAGCAGGCTGCCGACGCCGCCATCGAGGCGGTGCGCAAGCTCTCCAAAGCGATCGGCATCCCGCAGCGCCTGCGCGATATCGGCATTAAGGAAGAGCAGCTCAAACAGCTCTCCGAAGATGCCTTCGTCGATCCCTGCACGGGCGGCAACCCGCGCAAAACTTCTCCCGCGGAGATCCTCGAGATCTACAAAAAGGCGCTGTAAGCGCCGTTCGGGGGCCGTATCCGGAGAAAAGAAGGGCTTTCTTATATAAAAACGATGCGCCGCGCGGAAGGAAACTTCCGCGCGGCTTTGCATATTTTTCACAAACTTTCACAAAAAAAACGTTGACAGGCGCAAAAAGCTGTGTTATAATCAAGAAAACCGATGAGGTAAAGTAGTAACCTGCATCATCAGATCCGCAGAGAGCCCCCGGCGGTGCGAGTGGGGCGGTCTGACGCAGCGCGAATGGATTACCGAGGGCGGTGGCGAAAGGGGTTCCCGAGTAGTTTCCGACGTGTCTCTCACGTTACAGGGAGAGGGTATGATAGTACCCGCAACGAGGCAATGCCCTGCGCATTGTGAATTTGGGTGGCAACACGGCTGATTCGTCCCAAGCGAGTCGGGCCGTGCTTTTTTTATGCCGAAAATAAAAAAATTTCAGTTCAGGAGGACAAAACAATGGCAAAAAAACCGATCCCGTACAAGATCTACCTTTCAGAAGACGAGATCCCCAAACAATGGTACAACCTGAACGCGGCGATGAAGCGCAAGCACGACCCCTTCCTCAACCCCGCCACGCTCGAACCCTGCACGGCGGACGACCTGCGCCCCGTGTTCTGCGACGACTGCGTCGAACAGGAACTCAACCGCACCGATCTGTATATCGACATCCCCGAGGAGATACGCTCTTTCTACAAGATGTACCGTCCTTCTCCGCTGGTGCGCGCGTACTGCCTCGAAAAGGCGCTCGGCACCCCCGCGGAGATCTATTACAAGTTTGAAGGGAACAACACATCCGGCTCGCACAAGCTCAATTCCGCCGTCGCGCAGGCATATTATGCGAAAAAGCAGGGCCTGAAATCCATCACCACGGAGACGGGCGCGGGGCAGTGGGGCACGGCGCTTTCGATGGCGGCGTCCTATTTCGGGCTGGATCTCACCGTGTATATGGTAAAGGTGTCCAGCGAACAGAAGCCCAACCGCAAGGAAGTCATGCGCACTTACGGCGCGCAGGTCATTCCTTCTCCTTCGGATACGACTGCCGCGGGCAGAAAGATCCTGGAAGAGTTCCCCGGCACGGGCGGCTCCCTCGGCTGCGCCATCAGCGAGGCGGTGGAAAGGGCCGTCACCTCCGATTCCTGCCGCTATGTGCTCGGCAGCGTGCTCGATCACGTCGTGCTGCACCAGTCCGTCATAGGCCTTGAAAGCAAAGCCGCCCTCGAAAAGTACGGCGTGCAGCCGGACATGATCATCGGCTGCTGCGGCGGCGGCTCCAACTTCGGCGGTCTGATCGCGCCCTTCATGGGGGATAAGATCGCGGGCAAAAACAACATCGAGTTCGTCGGCGTAGAACCTGCGAGCTGCCCGTCTTTAACTCGCGGCAGATATGTTTACGACTTCTGCGACAGCGCGAAGATCACGCCGCTGGCGAAGATGTACACGCTGGGCAGCGGCTTCATGCCCTCGCCCAACCATGCGGGCGGCCTGCGCTATCACGGCATGAGCCCCATCGTGTCCGAGCTGTACCACGAAGGCTATATGCGCGCCGTGGCGGTGGAGCAGACAAAAGTATTCGAGGCGGCGGAGCAGTTCGCGCGCATCGAGGGCATCCTTCCCGCGCCCGAGTCCAGCCATGCCATCCGCGTCGCCGTCGACGAGGCGCTGCGGTGCAAAGAAACGGGGGAGAAGAAGGTCATCCTCTTCGGGCTGACCGGCACGGGCTACTTCGACATGACCTCTTACAGGCAGTACAACGACGGCACGATGACCGACCGCATCCCGACGGACGAAGACCTCGCGCAGGGCTTCGCTTCCATTCCCGATATTCCGCAGAATAAGCAATAATTTTTGAAAAATAATTGCAATGCGGAGCGGAAAATGCTATAATAAGAGGGAGAACGAAACGTTCTCCCTCTCTTTTTTGCGGGGGAACGCTCTCATAAAAAATCGGAACAGGGAACAGACAATATGCAGTTGAAAGAGCTTTACGGCAATGCCGCGGACGCGAAGGCGTTTTCGGCACGCGTTTCCGCCCTCGCGGAACAGTTTGAAAGGCTGACCGGCAGCGCGCCGGAGGCGTGGTTTTCCTCCTCCGGCAGGGCAGAGATCATCGGCAATCACACCGACCACAATCACGGCAGAGTCATCGTCGCCGCCATCGGGTGCGACATCCTCGCCGCCGTAAAAAAGCGGGAGGACGGCGTCATCCGCATCAGTTCCGCGGGGTTCCCTTCCTTTGAGCTGAAGGTTTCCGACCTCGCCGCGCGGCCCTCCGAAAAGGGCAGGAGCGCCGCGCTCGCGCGCGGCGTCGTGAAAGGCATCGCCGACCGCGGCTATACCGTCGGCGGGTTCGATGCCTGCACGGAGAGCACGATCTTCCGCGGGGCGGGGGTCTCCTCCTCGGCGGCGTTCGAACTGCTCGTCTGCGAGATACTCAATTCGCTGTATCTGAACGGCGCGCTGGATCCGGTGACGAAGGCGATCATCTCGCAGTACGCGGAAAACGAATACTTCGGAAAGCCGTGCGGCCTGCTCGACCAGTCCGGCATTTCCCTCGGGGGCATGAACAGGATAGACTTCGAGGACCCCGCCGTTCCCGTCATCGCCGGACTGAAGGCGCCGGAGGGATACACGCTGGTCATCACCAATACGGGCGGTTCCCACGCGAAGCTCACCGCGCACTACGCCGCCATCAAGGAGGAGATGCGCGAGGTCGCCGCCTTCTTCGGCGCGCGCGTGCTGCGCGAAGTGCCTTTCGCCGAATTTTTCGGCGGCATCCCCGCCCTGCGCAAAAAGGTCTCCGAACGGGCGATCCTGCGCGCCTTCCATTTCTTTGAAGAGAACGAGCGCGTGGACGCCGCGGCCGCAGCGCTTTCGGCGGGCAATACCGCCGCGTTCCTCGATGCGGTGAACAAATCGGGCGAGAGCAGCCTCAACTGCCTGCAGAACTGTTTCGTTCCCGGCAGCGCCGAGCAGCCCGTATCTCTCGCCATACATATGTCGGAGCGGCTCATCAAAGACGGTGCGGTGCGCGTGCACGGCGGCGGCTTTGCGGGCACCATCCTCGCCTATCTCGCGGAGGGAGAAGCGGAAGGATATAAAGCGGAAATGGCAAAAGTTTTCGGGGCGGAAAACGTGTTCGGTGCGCCCGTGCGCGTGCACGGCGCCTGCCGCATCGACCCCGCAGAACTGATCTGAAATCACCCCGCAGGGGAAAACGGAAAGGAGGAAGCAACCATGATTCAGACGAGCGTGTTCGGCAAAACGGCGGACGGAAGGGAAGTCCGCGCATTCAGACTCAAAGACGGCGCCAACGAGGCGACCATCCTCAACTACGGCGGCATCGTGCAGTCGCTGAAAGTTGCCGGGGCTGACGGCGAGCCGGTCGACGTCGTGCTCGGCTATAACGACGTCGCGGGATACGAAAACAACGGCGGCTACCTCGGCGCGCTCATCGGGCGCGTGGGCAACCGCATCGAAAAGGGGCATCTCGTCGTGGACGGGACGGAATACGAGCTGTACTGCAACGATCGCGGCAATCATCTCCACGGCGGCAAAAACGGTTTCAACACCAAGATATGGAATTACGTCTTCGAGGGGAACGGCCTCACTCTGAGCATCGTCAGCCCCGACGGCGACGAAAATTATCCCGGAAACCTCAACGTGCAGGTGCATTATTCCTTCGTGCGCGGCGAGTTCAAGATCGAATACGCCGCCATGTCCGATAAAAAGACGCCCATCAACCTCACCAACCATGCCTATTTCAACCTCGGCGGAGAGGGGACGTGCAACGTGCTCGATACCATCCTGACCATCGACGCGGACCGCATCACCCCGACGGACGAAACGCTTATCCCGCACGGCGAATTCCGCGACGTCACGGGCACGCCCTTCGATTTCCGCAAGCCGCACCGCATCGGAGAGCGCATCGGCGACGAGGACGATCAGGATATCCGCTATCAGGACGGATATGACGTGAACTACGTTCTCAACAAAAAGGCGGGCGTATATGCCAAGATCGCCGAGGCGGAGAGCGAGCGCACGGGGATCGTGATGGAAGTCTATACCGACCTCCCCGCCGTGCAGCTCTATACGGGCAACGGGCTGAGCCAGCGCGGCAAGACCGCTTTCTATAACCGCAATTACGGCTTCTGCCTGGAAACGCAGTATATCCCCAACGGCGTGAACGTGCCCGCTTATGCGGCGCTCGGCGACTGCATGTTCGAGCGCAACAAGATCTACCGCACGACGACCGCTTATAAATTCGGCGTCCGCAAATGAGGGGAACGCCATGAAGTTTCTGATCGCGTCCGACATCCACGGCTCGGAAAAATATACGGAAGAACTGCTCGTCCGCTTCGGGGAGGAGGGGGCAGATCAGCTCGTCCTGCTCGGAGATATTTACAATCACGGCCCGCGCAACCCGCTGCCCGACGGCTATGACCCTCTCGGGGTCGCCCGCCTGCTCAACGCCGTCGCGGACAGGCTCACCGTCATCAAGGGCAACTGCGACAGCGACGTCGACACCATGATCTCCGATTTTGAATTTGTTTCCGAAGCGGTGCTCACAGACGGAGGGAAAAAGATCTTTTTGCAGCACGGAGACCGTTTCAATATAGACGCTCTCCCCAAAAACTGCGGGGATGCCTTTTTCTACGGGCATTACCATACGGGTTTCATCGAGCGGAAGGGCGGCGTGCTCGTCGCCAACTGCGGCTCCGTGTCTTTGCCGAAAGGGGGCACGCCGCGCAGTTATATCCTGCTCGATAACGGGACGGTCATACTCAAAGAACTCAACGGAAAGGAGATCTGCCGCGCGCGGATATGAGCGGCGCGGAGATTATCCTTCCGCAGATAAAGCGCAAAGAGGCGCGGGCAAAGCCCGCGCCTTTTCCGTTCGCCGCTTTTTTCTTTCTGTATCGCAGATTGGTGTTTTTTATTGTGAAAAGTGTTTGCCTTTTTCGTTTCATTGTGCTATTATATGTGTATTGCAAATGAAAAAAGGACTGCTTCCGCGCGGCTGTACCCGCGGGGAAAAAGGGGTTAGAGGATGAGCGACGTGCCTCCCGGGGGCAAAAGAAAATATTTGTCCGACGTAATGATCGTGCGCTGCGGCGAAAACAATTATTATGTCTGTGAAAAGATACGCGGCAGGCAGGTCTATCCGAAGCTGCTGCGGGAACGGTCGTATACTTCCACGCATTACCGCAGCGCGGAGGAGGCGAGGGAGGCGGCGGAAGTGCTGCGCGGCAAGATCGCCGGGGAAAATCCCGGCTGTTCTCTCGTGGAAATAGATGCGCGCGAGCCCTCTTCCGCACATATCGTGCGGTACATTTTAGGGCAGGACGGGTGCCCCGTCTGCGGGCTTACGGCGGGCGGAAAGAGAAAATTGCTCTTCCGCGCGGGAGAGGAGGAGTACAGGTATATCGACAAGGCGCGCTACCGCGCGCAGCTCAGCGCCCGTGCCGCAGAGAGCAGGGGCAGCCGTGCCGCCTACGGCAGGCGCCGCGCTTATTGCTTTGCGGAGAACGCGAACCTCCCCGCCCTGCGTTATGAACTGTGCAAGGTGCGGGAGCTGATCTCTTCTTTCGGAGAGGACGAAGAGCTCTATGCACCGGACGCGGAAATGTACGGCGGTTTTGCGCAGGGGCTGGAAGAGAGCATACTGCTGCAAAAGCAGTGCGTATTGCGGCCGGGGAACATCCGCGTCCGCGTGTGGGACGCCGACGGAAAACTCCGCCCGTTCGAGGGGAGCGAGCCGCATATCGGCACCTTTTCCGTATCCGTCTGCGATACGCCCGAAGCGCTTGCGGCGGAACTTAAGGAGGGCGAGATCGGTGCGGTGTTCCTCGCAAAGGGACAGAAAAAGGAGGAATGCGCCGAGGCGTTCGGCGGCGTGCTGCCCGAAAACCTGCTCTTCCTTTCGGGGCATTCGAACGGGCTGCGCAAAGCGCTGCTCGGGTTTTTCTGCCTCGGGGAAGGGGAGGAGTGTTACAGGATAGACGAGAGCTGGCTCGGCGGGGAATACCTGCCCCCTTGCGCCGTCCGCGCGGAGGAAGGGGAAGAGAGCTGACGCAGACAAAAAAGGCCCGTGCGGTTCCGCACGGGCTTTTCTGCGCTCATTTTTCCAGCTGTTCGTACAGGTCGCCGTAGATGGCGCGCCACAGCGGCGCGGGGTGCCTGCATTCGGCGACGACGGTTACGACGGCGTCCCTGTCGGGGAATGCGACGGATAGCTGGCTGTACATCCCGTCCGCGCGGAAGGAGTTCTTTTCTCCGCGCCAGAAGAGATATCCGTAATTCTCCGCGTCCTGCGGCGCGGTGCACTGCGCGAGCCAATCGCGGTTTAAGACCTGTCTGCCGTTCCATGCGCCGCCTTGCAGGCACAGGAGCCCGAAATCGTGCAGTTCGGAGAGGGAGAGCATCAGCCCGCTCGCGCCGAAGGTGTTCCCCGCAAAGTCCGTCTGCCAGGTGGGGCGCTTTATGCCCAGCGGCTCGAACAGCCGCGGCAGCAGGTAGTCCACGAGGTTCTGCCCCGCGCGCAGCTGAACGAGCATCCCCGCCAGATAGGGGCCGACGTTGCTGTAAACGAAGTGCGTGCCCGGCTTATAAGGGAAGGGGAAGGAGAGCGACAGTTTCACCCAGTCGTCCTGCGCATAATGCTGCCGCTGCCCCGCCATCAGTTCAGATGTTCCCTGTCCGAGACACATGGTCAGAAGGTCGCGCACCGTCGCCGCCGCCAGATTTTCGCTCACGGTTTCGGGCAGGCTGTCCGCGAAGCAGTCCGTCAGCTTTTCGTTCAATGAAAGCAGCCCCTCGTCTATGGCAAAGCCGACGGCGCAGGCGGTGAAGCTCTTGCTTGCGGAATAGATGTTCCGCCGCATCTCCGTATCGTAGTTTTTGTACGCGAGCAGTTTGCCGTGCTGCGTCACCTTCACGCCGAGCACGCCGACGAGCCCCGCGACTTCATCGAAATAGGTCAGATCCATGTTTTTCCCTCCGTATCCTTTTCAGAGAAATTTCCCCGTCTTGCTGGCAGGGGAATTTTTTATGTCTTCGGGCGTACCCGCGGCGACGATCGTTCCGCCTTCTTCGCCGCCGCCCGGGCCCATGTCGATGACGTAGTCGGCGCTGCGGATGACGTCGAGGTCGTGTTCGATGACGATGACCGTCGCGCCCTGCCCGATCAGCGTCTGGAACACGTTGACGAGCGTCTTCACGTCCAGCGGATGCAGCCCGATCGTCGGTTCGTCGAACACGAAGACGGAATCCTGCTGCGCCCTGTCCATCTCGCCCGCGAGTTTGAGCCGCTGCGCTTCCCCGCCCGAAAGGCTCGGCGTCGCCTCGCCGAGGGTGAGGTACCCCAGCCCGAGGTCGTCAAGCACCTGCAGCCGCCGGCATACGAGTTTCATGTCGCGGCAGGCGGCGAGCGCGGAATGCACGTTCATCGCCATCACGTCGGGGAGGGAATACTCTTTCCCGTCCTTCGTCTTGCAGCGTACTGCCTGCGCCTCCCTCGCGTAGCGCGTGCCGCGGCAGTCGGGGCAGGGGATGTCTACGTCGGGCAGAAACTGCACGTCGAGGCTGATGGTGCCCGTGCCGTCGCAGACGGGGCAGCGCAGGCTGCCCGTGTTGTAAGAAAAATCTCCCGCTTTATACCCGCGTTCCTTCGCATCCGCCGTGCGGGCGAAGATCTTGCGCAGCTCGTCGTGTACGTCGGCGTATGTGGCTACGGTTGAGCGCACGTTGATGCCGATGGGCGTGGCGTCGATGAGTTTTACCTGCCCGATGCCCGCCGCGTCGACGGAGCGGACATGCGCGGGCAGCGCCTTGCCCCGCATCTGCGCTTCGAGCGCGGGGATGAGGCTTTCGAGGATGAGCGTCGTTTTGCCCGAGCCGGATACGCCCGTCACGGCGGTGAGCCTTCCCTTCGGGATCTTTACTTCCAGAGGCTTTACCGTGTGGATCGCGCCCGCAGACATGCGGATCGCGCCCTCCGCGAACAGTTCCGCCGCGGGCGCCTGCGGGCGCAGTTTTTCCTGTACCGCGCCGCAAAGGTACGGCCCGATCTTTGATTTTTCGAAGCGGGCGAGCTCCGCCGCCGTTCCCTGTGCGATCACGGTGCCGCCGTCCGCGCCCGCACCCGGGCCCATTTCGATGATATGGTCGGAGACGGACAGGATCTGCGTATCGTGGTCGACCAGCACGACGGAGTTCCCGTCGGCGACGAGGTCGTGCATGACGTCGACGAGCCCGACGATGTTGGACGGATGCAGCCCGATAGACGGCTCGTCGAGCACATACAATACGCCCGTCGTGCGGTTGCGCACGGCGCGCGCGAGCTGCATTCGCTGCCGCTCGCCCGTGGAGAGGGTGGAGGCGGCGCGGTCGAGCGTGAGGTATCCGAGCCCCAGATCTGCCAGGCGTTTTGCCGCCGTGCGGAAAGAGCCGCAGATGCTCTCCGCCATCGGCCGCATCTCCTCCGGCAGGCTCGCGGGTATGCCGTCCACCCATTTCGTGACTTCTGCCAGCGTCATGCGGCAGGCTTCGTCGAGAGAAATGCCTCGCACTTTCGGCGCGCGCGCCCTTTCGTTGAGGCGCGTCCCGCCGCAGGCGGGGCAGGGCTGCTGTTTCAGAAAGCGCTCCACCCGCTTCATGCCGCTCTCGTCCTTTACTTTCGAGAGGGCGTTTTCCACCGTATAGACGGCATTGTAATAGGTAAAGTCGAGCTCGGTCGCCACGTCCGAATTTTTCGCGCGGTACAGGATATGCTTTTTTTCGGCGGGGCCGTCGAACACGATCTCCTTTTCCCTGTCCGTCAGGTCGCGGAAGGGCACGTCCGTCCGCACGCCCATCGCGCGGCATACGTCCGTCATCAGCGACCACATCAGCGAGTTCCACGGTGCGACCGCTCCCTCGTCGATGGTCAGGCTCTCGTCGGGTACGAGGGTGCTCCTGTCCACCGTGCGCACGATGCCCGTTCCCCCGCAGGACGGGCAGGCGCCCCGGCTGTTGAAGGCGAGTTCTTCTGCGGAGGGCGCATAGAACTTCGTGCCGCATTCGGGGCAGACGAGCTCCTGCCCCGCGGCGACGGCGAGCGTCGGCGGGAGGTAGTGCCCGTTGGGGCAGCGGTGGCTCGCGAGGCGGGAATACATGAGGCGCAGGCTGTTCAGAAGCTCCGTGCCCGTGCCGAAGGTGCTGCGTATCCCGGGTACGGCGGGACGCTGATGCAGGGCGAGGGCGGCGGGAACGTAGAGGATCTCGTCGACCTCCGCTTTCGCCGCCTGCGTCATGCGCCGCCGCGTATAGGTGGAGAGCGCTTCGAGATAGCGGCGTGAACCCTCCGCGTACAGCACGCCCAGCGCGAGCGAAGATTTCCCGGAGCCGGAAACGCCCGCTATGCCGACGATCTCGTTCAGCGGTACGTCCACGTCTATGTTTTTCAGATTATGTACCCGCGCGCCGCGGATCTCGATGTGATCTTTCATGGCTGTCTGTTTTTCCGAAAAAGGAAAGGAATATGTTTTTTATGATTATAGCATAAAAGGGGAGAGAATGCAAGGAGGAGAAAAGCAACTCGCGGAGCGGTCTGTTCAATTCTTTTGGGTTCTCACCACGCAAAAAGGGTACCTGAAAAGGTAAAAAATGACGAAGAAGGGGGACGGTAAGTATCTGCCGAAACCCCGGAGGGGTCCCCTCGGCAGAGCTTCGCTGCGCTCGCGCGAACAGGCGCAGGCAAAGCCTGCGCCTGTTCAATTCTTTTGGGTTCTCACCACGCAAAAAGGGTACCTGAAAAGGTAAAA
>ERZ1643251.1686-NODE-1686-length-24561-cov-5.021260_pt1 | contig 24561 bp, 20 predicted proteins | sample MGYA00579261_ERZ1643251 | MGnify/ENA primary metagenome ERZ1643251 (study PRJEB29033, sample SAMEA4952267) | chicken gut metagenome | biome: Broiler Chicken; feature: Gastrointestinal Tract; material: Caecum | place: Ireland | collected 2018 | study: Broiler... | reverse complement strand
CATCCTGATTTCCCCAGGAAAAAAGCTTCCGGCTTCTGAGACGTTTTGTGGACATCTGAAGAAGTCCGTACCCTGTTTCGTCCACATTTGCTATGTACTTGGGGCTCTCTTCCGGAATATCAAAAAAATAATCCACCGATTTGGGAATCTGTTTATAGTTCGATACATCAATACCGTTTACCTCTGGAAGCCCCACCTTATAAACCATGCCCTCCCCATAGGTAAAGGCATTTTGAGCGGGCACAATGACTCTGCCCCCATTATATTCCGGTACTGCAATATTGCTCCACCAGTACATGGGAATCACCTCTGCGCTTTCATTTACAATCCGCATTCTGCAGTTCAGACACCTGCTCCCTTCCTCCAGCCAGAAGTCCATCTGATAGGTTGTACCTCTGATTCTTTCATATTCATACATCCTAAGGACAGGATTTCCCAAATGGTCCTGGGTTTTTGACACGTAAAGGGGCTGGGTTGTAAAAGGATTGTGCCCGATAATTCCAATATTCCATTCCACTCCGCCGCTGAACCAGGCATTGCGCACAGCAAGATTGCTGAAACGGATTACATCATTGGTATACAGAAGATTCCTGCCGCTTTCCCTGTCCCAAAGCTCCCAGAGCCTGCCTCCGTATTCCGTAAGAAATACGGCTCTCAGATACTGGTTTTCCAAAACTGCCGTCTGCACCTGTTTTTCGCAAAGCTCCCTGATATAACCATTGTGCTGGCGATAGGGATAGGCGTTTCCCCTTCTTCCATAGCCCTCGTATATTTCATCATCCTCATCCAGCCGGAAGGTAAGATGATTCTGCAAAATCAACTCGCCCAAAAGATCCGGCACACAGCTTTGAGGCCCTAAATCTGCTGCGCGCACCATTTTCTTTTCAAATCTCAGCTCCGGATTCACTTTCCTCTTCCTCTCTTTCTCTTGCTTTTTATTTTTATTTCCCGCCGTATCCCGGCGAAACGGCTGCCCTGATCTCAATTTCCCTGCATCTGTTTTCAATTTCCACCAGCGTATGAGTCCCGCCGAACTCTCCGTCCCTGGTCCATGCCACTTTCTCCTTTGATTCAAAAGTAACCTTGGATGTCCGGAAGCAGTACATCACATTGGTGTCAATATCTCTGTTCAAAAGAGATACCATAATATTGTTCAGCTCAATGGGATTCCTGGGCTTTTTAATCAGAGTAACCTCAAATACGCCGTCATCCAGCTTCACATTTTTGCCGGTAATCCGCTTAAAGCCTCCTACGGATACAGAATTTGTCACCATTCCGTACATAAATTCATCCTCAATCACCTGATCCTCCCAGCTTACCTTCATGGGATAGGAGCGAACGGCGGGCAGGCGCCGCATCCCCTCCAATAAATAGGCCATATGCCCAAGAAGATTCTTCATATCCTGACCGGTCTCATAGGATACATCCGTAAAAAGGCCAAAAGCCGCAATGTACACAAACATATCTCTATTAAAGGCTCCAATATCGCAGGGAAAGTTTTTCCCCTTCACAATCACCTGCGCCGCCTTTATCATATTTTTGGGCAGGGACAGGCTTCCTCCGAAATCATTGGTGCTTCCTGCGGGAATATATCCGATGGGAGTGCGACTTCCACTTTTTATCATGCCGGTCACCACCTCATCCAGAGTGCCATCTCCTCCGCTGCAGACGATAAGATCATATATATCCTCTCTGTTTTCCACAATCTCCACAGCCTCTCCCTGCTTTTGAGTGGGGTGAATTGTAATTTGGTACCCCGCCCTTGCAAAAACATCCAGAATATCCGTAAGCTTACTTCTGATTTTTGCCTTTCCTGCCTTGGGATTATATACAAAGAGCACTTTACTCATAAAGATTCCTCCCATTCTGCTTTCTACCTTCGGAAAAAGCGGGAGCAACAGATGATCTCTATTGTTCCCGCCTTTTCCTCATGCCTGTATTTATCTTATCCTGATTTCAGGCAACCTCTCCGCTTAAAAATTTCTCAATGCCATCCACTGCGGTCTCCTCATCCACGCCCTCTGCAGTCACTACCAGTTCCTCGCCGTTCTGAAGTCCCAGCGCCATCATGCCCATAATGCTTTTGGCATTGATTCTCTTGTGGTCGCATTCAATATAAATTACACTGTCATATTTGCTGGCCTCTTGTACCAGCAAAGCTATGGGTCTCGCCTCAAGTCCGTTTTCCAATTTGATCTGGATGCTTTTCTTTGTCATAATTTTTTCCTCCTCTTTTTTACGTCTTTATTCAGACCGGTTAATTCATTCTGATTCTTTCCGCAAGCTCACTGAGTTTCCGCAGCCTGTGATTCACACCGGATTTTCCTACAGGAGGGTCAAGGTATCCCCCCAGCTCTTTTAAGGGAGCGTCCGGATTTTCCAGTCGAACCTCCGCCATCTGCCTCAAATTTTCCGGCAGATTCCGAAAGCCGTAATGATCCCTGATATATTCTATATCCTCAATTTGTCTGGCCGCAGCGTTTACCGTCTTGGTAATATTTGCCGCTTCACAGTTGACTCTTCTGTTTATAGAGTTGCGCATTTCCTTTAAAATGCGCAGATTTTCCAATTTCATCAGAGATACATGGGCCTCGCAGACATTCAGCAGGTCCACAATGCCGGAGCCTTCCTTCAAATAAACGACGTAATACTTCTTACGAAGCACAATTTTCGCATCTATATCAAATCCCTGTATCACACTCTGCAATTGTCTGGCCTTCTCCTCAGAGCTACAGACAAATTCCATATGATAACCCTTTTGCGGATCACTTATGGAACCGATACTGAGAAAAGCGCCCCTCAAAAATGCCCTTTGGCAACAGGAATTCTTGATCAGCAAATGGCTCACCGGTTCGTTCAGGCTGCCCGTTTTTGACAAAAAATCCTGCATCTGCTCTTCACCAATCGCAGCATCAGTATCTATATTATATGTTTTTTGCAATAATGTAAAGCCTTTTCTTCGAGCCGCTTCATTTTCCATCTGAAATCCAATGGTATAATTTCCTTCACTGTCACGTCCATATTGGCCGCAATAGTTTATCATCGCAGCCAGCTCCGCCATCCGGCAATGTCTTGCGGGGCTGATATGCTTTGCAAGCTCCTCCTTCACTTCACTTGAAAATGACATGAAATCTAAACTCCCTGAGAGACGGCATCACGGTGATACAGCTTCATTCCGTAATTGCCCTTGTCCTTCATGCGCTTGTACAATTCGTTGGCAAGCGTAACGCTTCTGTGCTTGCCCCCGGTACAGCCCACAGCAATGACCAGGCGATACTTTCCCTCCTTAATATAATTGGGAATCAGAAAGGTTATCATATCCGTTAGCTTTTCCATGAACTCCTCCGCCTCGTCAAAGCCCATAACATATTCCTGAACCTCTCTGTCATTTCCCGTCTTATGCTTCAGCCCTTCAATATAAAAAGGATTGGGAAGGAACCGCACATCAAATACCAAATCCGCGTCTGCCGGAATTCCATGCTTAAATCCGAAGGACATCACCGTTATCATGAGACTATTATATTCCTCATTCTTTATAAAAATACGGTCCAGTTCTTCCTTTAATTCCCTTGTCAAAAGATTGGAAGTGTCAATCACATAATCAGAATTTTTTCGGATGGTATCAAGCACCTGTCTTTCTCTACGCACGCCGTCCTCCACCCTTCCATCTGCGGACAGGGGATGAACGCGCCTTGTCTCCTTATAGCGCTTAATCAAGGCGCTCTCGTCCGCATCCATAAACAGAATTTCAAATTTGTAGCCCTTGGCCTTCAGACTGATGAGAATTTTGGTTGCATCCTCAAAGGACTGATCCGCCCGCACATCCAGACCAAGAGCCACCTTACTGCTTTCACTGTTTGGCATGGCGATCAGCTCCACAAATTTCTCAATTAGAGAAACTGGCAGATTATCCACACAGTAAAATCCTGCATCCTCCAGCATTTTCAGAGCCGTGCTTTTTCCGCCGCCGCTCATTCCCGTCACTACTACAAACCTCATATACCTTAAAATCTCCCTAAAAATACAATCTCAGGCTGCAGCTCCACTCCGAACTTATCCCACACCTGTTCCTGTATCTCCTCAATCAGATCCTTTACGTCCGCTGCAGTGGCCTTTCCCGTATTGACCACAAAGCCGCAATGTTTATCCGATACTCTTGCTCCTCCAATCTGAGCTCCCCTTAAACCCGCTTTCATAATCAATTCCCCGGCATAATATCCTTCAGGACGCTTAAAGACGCTTCCCGCGCTGGGATACTCCAAAGGCTGCTTCTCCCTTCTTCTGGCTGCCAGTTCTTCCATTTTTGATTTTATTTCACCTTGCTGCCCATAATTCAGCTCGAAAGTGACCTCCGTCACCGTAAAGGGATGATTTTTTATGGTACTGGTCCGGTAACCGAATTCCATGGCATCTTTTGATAACACCATTCGTTCCCCATTCCGGCCCACCACTGTCACCTGCGTCACCACGCTGCTCATTTCGCTGCCATATGCGCCTGCATTCATTACCACACCCCCTCCTACCGTTCCGGGAATGCCGCAGGCAAACTCAAGCCCTGTAAGGGAATGCTCCAGGGCTGCCCTGGAAACCTGGGAGAGCAAAGCCCCAGCCTGCGCTGTGATACTGCAGCCATCTATCACTATCCTTCCCATTTTTCTTCCGATCTGCAGAATAACTCCCCTGTATCCCTCATCGCTCACCAGAAGATTACTTCCGTTTCCCAGAATAAAAAAGGGCGCTTCAATAATGGACAGATAGCTCTGCAACCTGCAGAGCTGCTCCTCGTTTTCCAGCTCTATCAAGCAGTCCGCCTCCCCTCCGATGCGAAAGGTGGTATGTTCTGCCATTTGTTCCTTTAAGTGGATATTTTCTGACGGTACATAGCCTTTTAATGCTTCAAGTACTGCTCCACTGATCATTCATAAATCTTCTTTCTATAAAATATTTGATACCCCAAGCCTCATAGGTGAAATGTCATCCTCGTAAAATCAAGCCTGCAGCGCCATAGATACCGGCGTCATTTCCCAATGTGGCAAGAGTGAATTCCGTGCTTCTGCATGGTTCAAAAACATATTTCTCATAGGGCGGACGAATATAGTCAAACAGGATCTCTCCAGCTTTGGAGACTCCTCCGCCGATTACAAAAATCTCCGGATTTACCACTCCTGCCACCACAGCCAGACCTTTTCCCAGATAATCGCCAAACTGTATTGCAATTTCCTCAGCCACAGGATCCTTTTGCTTCACGGCGTCAAATACGGCTTTGGCGCTTAACGCCCCGCCTCTGAGCATACTGGGAGCACCGTCCTTCTCAAGCCTTCTTTTTGCCAGACGCACAATCCCCGTTGCGGAAGCGTACTGCTCCAGACAGCCCTTATTTTTGCAGTTGCAGCTTTCCATCTCGTGATCTTCTATGTGGATATGGCCGATTTCTCCCCCTGCTCCGGAGGCTCCCGTGACGATCTGTCCGTTTACAATAATGCCGCCTCCCACGCCGGTTCCCAGGGTGACTGCCACCATATTTCTGCAGCCTTTTCCGCCGCCCTGCCACATTTCCCCGAAAGCAGCGGCGTTGGCGTCATTGGCCGCTTTCACTGGTACACTGAAGTATTCTCTCATGGCCTGGGGAATGCTAAAGGCTCCCCAGCCCAAGTTTACGGCTCCTACCACCAAAGTCCCTTCATCATCAATGGCTCCGGGAGCGCCTATGCCGATCCCCGCCAAATCCTCCTCAGAAAGCCCTCTTTCCTGCATTTTTGTCTGGATGCTCCTTGCCGTATCGGGAAGTATGGCTTCTCCTCCGTTGGCCGTTACCGTGGGGATCTCCCATTTTTCCAATAGAATCCCCTCGATATCAAATAGTCCCAGCTTTACACTGGTGCCGCCAATATCTACTCCAAACGCATATTGACCGTTTTTTCTCTCCCTCATCAGTCTTCTCCTTCTTCTCTTCTCTTTGCCAGAGAATTCTGCACGCGAGTATACAATTCCTGCGCCGCATTGTAGCCCATTTTCTTCTGACGGTGATTCACGGCCGCAGATTCACAGATAACTGCCAGATTCCTTCCCGGGCGTATGGGAATATTATGGCACACAATCTTATTGCCCAGATATTCCGTATAGTTCTCCTCCAGCCCAAGCCGGTCATATTCCTTATCCTTATCCCAATCCTCCAGGCGGATCACTAAATCCACATTTTGAGTGTCCTTTACAGAGGATGCTCCGAACAGTGCCTTCACATCCACAATGCCGATTCCTCTCAGCTCAATAAAATGCTTTGTAATGTCAGGCGCTGTGCCGATCAGAGTGTCATCGCTAACCTTGCGCAGCTCCACCACATCATCGGTAACAAGACGATGTCCTCTTTTAATCAGCTCAAGCGCCGCCTCGGATTTGCCGATGCCGCTCTCTCCCATGATCAATACTCCTTCGCGGTATACGTCCACCAACACCCCATGAACGGAGATACAGGGAGCCAGCTTTACATTCAGCCATCGGATGATTTCAGCCATAAAGGCCGATGTGGACTTCCTGGTGGAAAGCAGGGGAACATGATGCTCAAGCGCCGTTTCCATGAAAATCGGATCCGGCTTCAGCTCCCGGCAGAACACGATGCAGGGAATATCATAGGTCATAAGTTCTCCGTAGATCTCTCTCTTGCGTTCCTGGCTTAAGCCTTCCATATAAGTATATTCCACAAAACCGATAATCTGTAATCTTGTGGCGTCAAAGTGTTCAAAATAACCAGCCATCTGCAGCGCCGGACGGTTTATATCCGGCTGTGTGATACGGATACTGGATACATCGATCTCCGGTGTAAGATTTTCCAGTTTCATTTTTTCAATGATACGAGTTAAGCTGACGCTTGCCATAGGATCTCCTCTTTTCTCTTCACATTAGTTTGATTGTAACACAGAGGCCGGTTTCTGTGAAGAAAATATTCCTAATAATTTCTTCCTCATTCACAACAATATGACGCCTCCTCCTTTTTATGAAAAAAATCATACACGGCTTGGGCGCTGCCCCTGTTCATCTCCGGCATCTCCATAAGCTCCTCCACCGAGGCGTTCCTGATTTCCTCCAGAGATTTAAAATGACGCATGAGGGCCTTTCTCCGGGCCGGTCCCACACCGGGAATGTCATCCAGAACAGATTTCACCTGTCCCTTGCTGCGGAGAGACCTATGGTATTCAATGGCAAACCGGTGGGCTTCATCCTGTATCCTGGTAATGAGTTTAAAGGCTTCGGAATGGGTGTCAATGGGAAGCTCCGCATTATTAAAATAAAGCCCCCTTGTTCTGTGATGATCATCCTTAACCATTCCGCAGACCGGAATATTTATGTTCAGCTCCCGAAGCACGGACAGGGCAATATTCACCTGTCCCCGGCCTCCGTCCATAAGGAGCAGATCCGGAAACTTTGTGAAGCTTCCGTATTCCTGATCCAGATCCTTTTCCTGCAGAAAACGGCTTTCCTCCATGCCGTGAAGAAAACGTCTGGTGAGCACCTCTCTCATGCAGGCGTAATCATCCGGCCCCGACACGCTCTTGATTCTAAATTTCCGGTAGTCGCTGCGCTTAGGCTTCCCCTTTTCATAAACCACCATGGAACCTACATTCTCAAATCCGTTAATATTTGAAATATCATAAGCTTCCATGCGCGCAATGCCAGGCAGCCCCAAAAGAGAGGCAATCTCCTTTACCGCCCCTATGGTTCTGCCCTCCTCCCGTTTCAGCTTTTCCCTGTCCTGATTGAGAATCAGCTTCGCGTTCTGGGCAGCCAATTCCACCAGCTTTTCCTTGCTTCCGATTTTGGGCACCCGAAGATAAACTCTCCCCCCCTTTCTCTCACTAAGCCACTTTTCTATCAAGACCGCATCGTTAATTTCATACTGAAGCATCAGCTCCCTGGGAATAAAGGGCGTTCCGGCATAAAACTGCTTTACAAAATCCTCCAATATTGCCGGCTTATTATTTTCCGGCACATTCGTCATATAATAGTGCTCTCTTCCGATCAGCTTCCCATCACGCACAAAAAACACCTGTACCACGGCCTCCGCCTCATCCTGGTACAGGGCGATAATATCCTTGTCCTCTCCCACTCCCTCGGTGATCTTCTGTTTCTGGGCCACCTGGCTTACGCTGTTGAAAAGATCCCTGTATCTGGCTGCCTCTTCAAATTCCAGAGCCTCTGAAGCCTTTTTCATCTTCTCCTCCAGATCCTTCAGGATCATGTTATAATTGCCTCCCAAAAATTCCAGGGCAGCGTTTACCTGCTCCCTGTACTGCTCCCTGCTCACATAGCCCTGACAGGGAGCAAGGCACTGCTTGATATGATAATTCAGGCAGGGCCTGTCCTGACCGATGTCCCTGGGCAGGCTTCTGCTGCAGGTACGCAGCAAAAACAGCTTATTCAAAAGCTCTATGGTGTCCTTTACCGCGCCTGCACTGGTATATGGGCCAAAATACTTGGATTTATCCTTTTTCATGGTTCTGGAAAACAAAATTCTGGGGAACTCCTCCCCCACAGTCACCTTGATGTAGGGATAGGTTTTGTCATCTTTTAACAAGGTATTGTATTTGGGGGAATACTCTTTGATAAGATTATTCTCCAGCACCAGAGCCTCCAGCTCTGAATCCGTCACAATGTATTCAAAACGCGCAATCAGGGACACCATTTTGTCGATCATGGGGCCCCTGCCGATATTATCACGAAAGTAGGAGCGCACTCTGTTATGCAGGTTTACCGCCTTCCCCACATATAAGATTACATCCCTTTCGTCTCTCATTATATATACGCCGGGTTTGCCCGGCAGCTTTTTCAGCTCTTCTTCTATCTGGAACATTTTTGACTCCCTGCTTGCTATGACAAAACATATTTCACTTACGGTTCATTATAGCAAGTACGTGAAAACTGTTCAAGACTGTGATATTTTAGATTGTTATTAACTAAAAGTTATTGACATTTATAATGGGAAATTACTTAAGATTGAAAGTCAGTTCACAGACCGGGCCTTCACAGAAATCCAAACCCCGGCTCGCAGGGCAGACTCAGCAGGCCGCCTTTCCCCCAGCGCATCCCTCCCTGCACAGGAAAGTCTGCAATGGAAAACTGGCAGTCTATATCCGCTCTGGTAATATTTTTCAGAGCTGCTCCCAGGCTGGCTGCCGCCGTGGCTCCGATATTAGTCTCCTCCGCCATGCACCCCAGCATACATTCCACCCCTGCCGCTTCACAGACAGCATTGATTCTAATGGCCTCCCACAGCCCTCCACATTTCATAAGCTTAATATTTACATAATCCACCGCATGACGCTGCACCAAGCGAAAGGCGTCATGAGAATCAAACACGCTCTCATCCGACATAACTGGAATACGACTGTGCCTGGTCACATATTCCAGGCCATCTATATCATAATGGGGCACCGGCTGTTCAACAAGCTCAATCTGGTATTCCTCCAGGCATTCCAGCATATGGACAGCCTCCTTGGGCGTCCATGCCTGATTTGCGTCCAGGCGTATTTTTATGTCTTTCCCTACGGCTTCCCGAATCAGGCGGATTCGCTTCAAATCCTGTTCCTTTCCCGTTCCCACCTTTGTCTTCAGAATCCGGAAGCCTTCCCCCACATGCTCCTTCGCCAGCCGTGCCATCTCCTCCGGCTCCTGAATCCCAATGGTCATATCTGTTTCCAGATGATCCTCATGGCCTCCCAGCAACCTATAAACAGGCATCCCTGCCTTTTTTCCCAGAAGATCAAAGCATGCGATGTCTACCGCCGCTTTAGCAACCGGCGCGTGAGCCAGAGTCCGGTCCATAATACAATGTACTTTTTCCAGATCTGTGGGATCCACTCCCAGGAGCGCTTCTTCCAGCATTTTAAGGGCTGCCTGCGCCCCATCCATGGTCTCTCCTGTAACAAAGGCAGAAGCCGCCCCTTCCCCAATCCCCCATATACCTTCGTCCGTCACAACCTCTGCCACAATGCTGGTAGAATGGGTGATGGTACCAAGAGAAATTCTGAGAGGCCTGGTCAGAGGGCTGTTCTTTCTGCTAACTTTTATTTCCGTAATTTTCATTTCGCTGCAATCCTTTCCATTTCTGACAGTTCCGGGATTCTTTCCTGTTCTTCTTCCTCCAGCCACCAGTTTCCGCAGGCATCCAATTGCCATAGAAACCGACCGCAGACCACCGAATTGGAGCCGAACCAATATTTCTGCTCCTTTTCCAAAACTGCTCCCAAATGTTCATAGGCGCCCTTTGCCCTGCGATTTTCCAGCACTGCCGAAACGGATACGCAGCGCCGGCCCTGCCTTTTTGCCTCCCGAAATACGGCGGCGATCAGACTGCTGCCGATTTTTCTGCCCTGATACCCCTTGTCTACATAAAGGGACGAAAGCTGGAGACAGTCCTCTCTTTCCTCATCCGGTCTGTACCCGGCAAATCCTACCACCTTCTTATTCTCTTCCCGCACAATGCAGAAATGCCCCTTCTTATTGAGAAAGCGCCTCCAGGTTTCCTGCGCTTCATCCTCCGTCAGGCCCTCCAGATAGCTTTGGGGCAGAATATTCCTGTAAATATCTCTCAGATCCTCCAGAAAAATATGCGCCATTGCAGGCACATCCCGTTCCTGTCCCATCCGGATTGTTCCTTTGCCTTTTTCCTTCCTCGTTTCCATATATTCCTTATTAATCTCCATTCCGAAGCGCAGCGTAGGAATTTCCCAATAGAAATTCGCGAAGACGATTTCTACTGTCGCAGTGTGAAAAATAAACTAACAGGTTTATTTTTTACACGATACTCCTGTACTCTCTTCAACCTTTTCATGGAACTGACGCCTGAGCTCTCTTAAATCCGGCAGCCCGGCACTCTGCGCGCAGGTCAGCCGGTTTGTCAATAGAACGGCCCCGACGCCCTTTTCAACCGATAAATACAAACTCGTTCCGGTAAATCCTGTATGACCGCAGCCCCCGGGATACAAAAATCCCGTGTCAAAACCCAGCCCCCTTGTACCTGCCCGGGGCTTCTGAGCCTGAGCAAAAATCCCCGAATCTTCATTTAGAAAAAACATTCCAAACCTGCACACATCCTCTGCATTGGAAAATAATCCTGCGTGTCCGCTGATTCCCTGAAAATAATACCAGCAATTTCCGTCGTTGGCCTCACCGCATATAGGAGCTCCGTGCTTGCGGAAATGTTGGAAAGAAAGCCCTCTCTCTCTACACATTGCCTCTTCCGTGCAGTTGTCGTAGGCGGAAACCGCAATTTTACCTCTCCTTGCACTGCCCGGCGGATAATAGGCCAGACTCTCCATTCCCAACGGCTTTGCGATGATTTTATTCACCGCTTCGGAAAGCTCCATTTTCCAGACGCCTTCCGCTGCTTTCCCCAGAAGCATATAATTCAAGTCGCTGTAGACCGGCTCCTCTGAACCTTTCTCTTTTGGCACAAGCTTCTCAAGAACCTGATAGAATTCTTCCTTTTCCACATAAAAGGGGTACCATGCGCACAGCCCGCTGGTATGGGTCATCAGCTGTTCTACGGTGACATGGCTCAGATATTCAGCCACTTTTTTACAAGAAGCAGGAATCTCCAGAAATCCCAGAGGACTTTCCGCAAGGCTGAGCTTTCCTTCCTGAATCCCCCTGAGTATCAAAAAGGTTGTATAAATTTTCGTCAGAGAAGCCAGGTCAAAGCTGGTTCCCCTATCCGCTCCCCCGCATGTGTTCAGAAAGCTTATTTTATCTCTTTGAAAAACTCCGTAGGACGCTTGGGTAAAGTAACCCTTTTGGCGGTACTTTTCCACAATGCTATCCAGCGCCGCAGCCAGTTCTCCTCTCATAGTCTCAAATATTCCTCCGCCGCTTTCATGGCCCGTCCGGTATATTCATATAATGGCAGCTTATACACCCTGGGAGACAGTGCCTCCAATTCAAAGGGATTTCGCAGAGCCGCGCATGCCATGGGCAGTCCCAGACTTTCCAGACCTCTCAAAAGCTCCATCTGCCCTGTATACACAGTGGCGTTCACAGTTCCCACAACCACCGAGTCCGCCTTTCCAGCCTCACGAAGAATAGCCTCTATCTCTTCCTTTTCAGGTGATAGAGAAATATCCACACCTGTTCCGCCGAAACATTTCTGCATAAAAGAAGCAAAGCCAAAGACTTTCTCTGCATCTGAAACCAGCGATGCTCTTCCGTGGGGAGGCGCTATAAAGCAAGGCGACTGCCCCAGACAAAATTTTTTCTCCTCCTCTCCGTTTGACGTACGGACAGCCTCTCGGACAGCTGAAGAATACAGCTCTCCCGTCATCTGCCTGTAGGCTTCTCCGGCTTGGACGCAGCGCACATCTTCCGACAAATATTTTTTCTTATAATCCAGAATACGGCTTACCGCATCATCGATTCTGCTTATGGGTATATCCCCTGATAGCACCGCCTCTTTCAACGCGTTTAATGCGCTTCTGACCTTTTCATGAAAATGAGAAATAAAAATCAGGTCAATGCCCGCTTTCACTGCACGAATGCAGCCCTCTTCAATCCCATAAGTTTTGCTGATGGCATTCATTTCCATGCAGTCGGAAATCACAAGCCCCGAAAATCCCATATCCTTCCTTAATATTCCTGTCACAATCCGCTCAGACATAGTGGCAGGCACACTGTCCACTCCTTCCACCACAATATGAGCAATGGTAATGGCGGGAATTCCTTCCGCCACAGCCTCTTTAAAGGGAATCAGCTCCAACGCCTCCAGCTCCTCCCTGCTTTTACCGATCACCGGAAGCGCCAGATGAGAATCGGTACGGGTATCTCCATGTCCCGGAAAATGTTTACCGGAACAGAGAATACCTGCGTCCATATATCCCTTCATTGCGGCACAGCCGTATTTTCCCGCCTCAACGGCTGTCTTGGCATAGCTTCTGATGCCGATTACCGGATTTGCCGGATTGCTGTTCACATCTAATACAGGTGCAAGGTTGAAATTGACGCCCAGCTCTCTTAAATATGCACCGCAGCATCTTGCCGCCCGGCGGACTATCTCCTGGCTGCGAAGTCCCGCAATAGCCATGGCGGAGGGCATTTTGCCCATTGTCTCCGGAAGTCTGGATACAATTCCTCCCTCCTCATCCGAAGTAATAAATGCCGGAAGGCCCGTTTCCCGGCGCATCAGACTCTGAATATTTAGGCACAATTCTCTGATCTGTTCCTCATCCCGGATATTTTCCCGGAATAAAATCACATTCCCCACCTTATCTTCCTTCACAAGCCGCACAAACGACTGGTCCATATCCTCCCCCGGAAGACCGGTCACCAGCATTTGCCCCAGCTTTTCGTTCAGAGTCATCTCGGACAAAGCTGGAAAAGCTTTTTTTGATGTCTTAATTTCCATTTTCATCCCCCTGTTCATTGGCTGATTTTACCCATAATAACGGGATGTGCCGCCCCGGTGGCCCCGGGTGCGTTATTGCACATTCCGCTCACGGCCTCGTTGGCAAGAATGGCAAAGGCTACCGCCTCCTTGGCGTCGCTGTTCCATCCGATCTCCTCGTTGGTCACAACCTCCGTCTCGGGCAAAAGCTCCTTCAGAAAGCGCAAAAGCGTTAGATTATAGCTTCCTCCTCCGCCCACAATCAAACGTTCAGGTATTGCCGGAAGATATTCCTTTACGGAAAAGGCTATGGTCAGAGCAGTATACCTGGTGAACGTGGTCAAAACCTCCCCCTCCTGCACTCCCAGGGAAGCGGCCTTTGTATATACTTTTTCTACGAAGTCTCTGTTATAACGTTCCCTTCCCGTAGTCTTGGGCGGCTTTTCCTTCAGATAAGGTTCTTCCATAAGCCAGGTCAAAAGCCTCTCATCCCAGGCATAAGACGCGGCAATCCTGCCTTCCTGATCAAAAATAAGCCGCCCTTGGGAATATCTGGAAACGGCTGCGTCTATCAGCATGTTTCCCGGTCCGGTGTCAAAAGCCGTCACATCGCCGAGACCCGCTCCCTTTGGGATATAAGTGATATTACCGATTCCTCCTATATTCTGCAGGGCAATATTCCGCCCGGGATCCCTATAAATCAGATATTCCGTGTAGGGCACCAGAGGAGCCCCCTGTCCTCCTGCGGCCATATCCCTGACCCTGAAATCCGAAACCGCAATGGTTCCGAGTCCCTCGCAGATAACAGACGGATCACCGATCTGAAGAGTTGAGGTCAGAGCCTGCCCCAGATAGATTTCTGGCGACGGCTGATGATATACCGTCTGCCCGTGGCATCCAACCAGATCCACACTGCTCTCCTTGACTTTGGCCGCACTGCAGACCCTTTTACATGCGTCCAGGTACAGATAGCCCAGGCGCACGTTCATCCTGCACAGCTCCGCGCTGCCTCCGTAATTACCCTCCGCAATTTTTAAAATCTGCTCCCGCACATCCTTTTCAAAGGGGACGCTTATGTAGGCAATCAGCCGAAGCTTTGTGTTTTCGCCACATCCTTCCATGTGCACTAAAGCCGCGTCCACCCCATCTGCAGAGGTTCCGCTCATGAGTCCAATCACAAGCCTTTCTTTTTTCTGCATGATCTCAGACAAGCTCATCCTTTTACTCCTCCCAGAGCGATTCCTTCCACAAACTGCTTTTGCAGGAAGCAGTACAGAACAAAGGGTACAATAAAGGTAATGGTGGCTCCTGCCATAATCAGTCCGTAATTGGTCTCAAGCTTTGTGTCCAGAAGCGACATAGCAACAATCAAAGTGTACATGCTGCTCTTTGTGGTGCTCACCAGGGGCCAGAGAAATGCGTTCCAGGCAGAAACAAAGGTAAAAATGGTGAGAGATACCGTTGCCGGTTTCACCAGAGGCATTACAATCCTGGTAAAAATATAAATTTCAGAGCAGCCATCGATCTGCGCGGCCTCAATCAATACATCGGGCACGCTTTTTACAAAAGAGCGCATCATCATCACTCCGAAGGCTCCTGCCATAGGAATCACCAGGGCCTGATAGCTATTGAGCCAGCCAATATCCCTCATAATGATAAACAGGGGGATAATCGTTACCTGGCCAGGCACCATCATGGTGGCTATAAATATCTTGTAGACGATTTCCTTTCCAGGCACGGGCTTTTTCTCGAATCCATATCCTGCCATGGCAGATACCAGGCACGTCCAGATACAGGAGAGTACCACTACAATCACACTGTTAAGCAGAGCTCTTCCATAGTCATTTCTGAAAATTACATTCCGATAATTGATAAAGTCAAAGCTGATATCGCTGAGAGCAAAGCGCGTAGTCTCAGACTGAGTCAAAGACAGCAAGAACATGTAAATCAGAGGTGCAATGCACAGCACTGCAAAGAAGGTCACCAGTATTATGCCGATCACGGTGGCAGGTCCTGTCTTTTTTCTGCTTCTCATAGCATCACGCCTCCTTTTTTTCCTTGAAAAAGATGTCCTGGATCAGATGTATCAGCAGCACGAACAGCAGTAAAATAACCGCAAGAGCGCTTGCAAATCCCATCTTATAGTTTGCGAAGGCAAACTGATAAATCATATAGGCCAGAGTTATAGTGGAAGTACCTGGGCCGCCTCCGGTCATCTGGTACACTACGTCGAAGGTCTGGAAGGACCAGATAACGCTCAGGGTGATTACCATATAAGTGATGGGCTTCACGCTGGGTATGGTAATGTACCAGAAGCGCTTCATGGCAGACGCGCCATCCACAATGGCCGCCTCATGCAGCTCACTTGATACGCCCATAATGCCCGCATAATAGATTACCAGAAAATATCCGGCGCTTTTCCATATGGAAACAACGGCTACGCACAAAAACGCCAGCTGCTTGTCTCCCAGCCAGTTCATCCCCTCGGACCCAAAAACCGCCAGAATGCTGTTTAAAATTCCGTCTGTCCGGAAAATCAGCTTCCAAACTGCCGAAGCAGCAATGGCAGATACAATCTGGGGGATGAACATAGCGCTCCGCAGAAATCCCCCATAGGAGTTTCTGAGCTTCTCCGCCAGAAATGCCGCAATACCCAGCGCCAGCACAACCTGAACCGGCACTGTCACAGCCACGTATTTCACAGTATTGGTCAGCGCCGCATAAAAGGTTTTATTCTGAAACACCGTCAAATAATTTTTGATTCCCACAAATTCAGGCGGCGAATACATATTAAAATCCGTAAGGCTGTAATACATCGTCATAAAAATAGTAATGACGCAAAATGTCATAATGACAACAAACGCCGGTAAAATATACAGCATACCGTAAAACGCCTGCCGCTTTGTCCTTTTCGTTTTTTTCCCTTTCCCTGCCATCTCTGTCTCCCTTAAAAAGCCGCTTCCGATTTTGAAAAGGCTGCCGGGCCTTGGCTGGTATGATACAGATACCACGCTTTCGGCTCCGGCAGCCCATCCGTTTTTAAACCTATGCTATTAATTTATCTAAACTATCTGAGACTCATATTGTGCCATGGTGTCGTCCAGCACCTCCTGAGGCGTCATATCTCCCATGTACATGAACTGAATATTCTTAAACAAAATATCCCAGAAGGAATCCGCATTTTCAAACTGGGGCCAGTTATTGAAAATGTCCGCCTGCTCCGTATACATGGTCTGGAATCTTTCATTGTCATAGTATGCAGCATCCGTGGTGATCGGACACATTGCGTACATCTGCTCATGGAAAGCGTCCATAACCGGAGCGCTGAGCATATACTTCATAGCCGCCGCTGCCAGCTCCTTATTCTCACTGTTGGATGCAATTGCCAAAGAGTCTGCCGCAATCCAGGTTGCCTGAATGCCATCCGTTCCCGTAAGAGCCGGCGTAAAGTCCCAGTTAATTCCTTTTTCCGTATGAGATGATGCGCTTCCCGTATCTCCCACATACATCGCAAGCTCTCCGGACTGGAATTTTGTCTTAATGTCATCCTCTGCGGTAATGGTTTCGTTATAGATGCCGTTATCCATAAAGCTCTTTAAAAACTCCAGCGTCTTCAAGCCATACTCATTGTTGATGGAGGGCTTGCCCTCGCTGTCCAAAAACTCACCGCCCGCCTGCCAGTAATAAGGAAGGAAGCTTGTGGTAATCACGCCCTTAACCACCGTTCCGCCCCAGCTCTGAAGAAAGGGCTGTACGCCCGTGGTCTCCTGAATCGTCATACACGCGTCCATAAATTCTTCCCAGGTCTGGGGAACCGCTTGAATTCCAGCCTCATTGAGGATATCCATGTTGCAGTAAAGTATGCTGGCATTTCCTACAAGCATGGGCGCCAGATACTGGGTTCCATTGATCTGCCCTAAATCCCAGTAAATATAATTTGCGGTCTCTTCCTCGGTAAAATAAGACTCAAGAGGCTCCAGCGCCCCTGCCGCCGCCAGGTCATAAGGGGTATCGATGTAAAGCACATCCGGACCGTCGCCGGAGGTCAACCCCGTGGTAATCTTCTGAATATATCCATCCCAAGGCACAATTTCAACGTGAACGGTGCAGTTGTTTTCCGCTTCAAAAGTATCAAACTGAGCATCCCAAAATTCCTGATCATTCTGCGCCGCATCTGAAGACGCATAAGGAGGAACCCACACGGATATTTCCGCTCCCCCGAAATCCGTTGTTCCAGAGGCATCCCCCGTACCTGCAGCAGCTTCCTGGGTTCCGGTTTCCTGTGACTGTGTCTGAGAAGCCTGAGATTGTCCGGACTCGGAAGCAGCTTCCCCGCTGCCGCATGCGGTCAATGTTCCCATAAGCATGCTTGCTCCTATTAAAAGTGCCAACCATTTCTTCTTCATTGTTTTCCTCCTTTTTGCTGTCATCCGGTTTACCCTGATAACTGCATTTTTAATATTTGAAAGAATCTTTCAAACTTCCGTTCTTAGTGGTTTCCCTCATACTTGTAAAGGGAAATCGCATTTCTGATCTTGCCATCCGTTTCCTCCAGAAGGGATTTCGTCTCTTTCATGTCCAGCTTCAGAAGCAAGCTTAGGATGGCGGGCTTTGCCTCTCCCCCAGCCTCCTCCAGAGCTCTTCTCGCTTCCTCTCCCGAGCAGCCTGCAGCCTGCATGACAATGTTCTCCGCTCTTACCATGAGCTTCTCATTTGTCTGTCTGACGTCCACCATGAGATTCTTGTACACCTTGCCCGTCTCCACCATACTGACTGTGGAAATCATGTTCAGGATCATTTTCTCAGCTGTTCCGGCCTTCAGCCTGGTGGAACCGGATAAAACCTCCGGTCCCGTATCCACCTCCACGGCCACATCTGCATATGAGGACACTCCGGAACCGGAATTGCAGGAAATGGATGCCGTTGCGCACCCTGCCTGAGAAGCATATTTCAGCGCTCCGATTACATAGGGAGTTCTGCCGCTGGCTGTCAGGCCGATCACCGTATCTGCAGCCCCCACCTTCAGGGCTTTCAAATCCCTCTCTCCCAGCTCGGGACTGTCCTCCGCTCCTTCCACCGCCTTCACAAAGGCTTTTTCTCCTCCTGCGATAACACCTACTACCACCTCATCCGATACTCCGAACGTAGGAGGGCATTCCACCGCATCCAGCACTCCCAGCCTTCCGCTGGTGCCCGCTCCGATGTAGATAATTCTTCCCCCGGCCTTCAGGCTTTTCGTCGTAAAACCAATGATTTCCGCAACCTTTGGAAGAACGGCCTTTACTGCCTTTACTACTTTTTCGTCTTCCCTGTTCATAACACAGAGAATGTCTTCAATTCTCATTTCATCCAGATTCATAGTTTCCGGATTCCTTTTTTCTGTTGTTAATTCCGCAAGGTTCAGTTTACTCATTCGCCCCTCCCGTTTTTAGTAAGATAGGTATTCTGCAGCGCATCTGAGCTTTCGTCGTGTGTTCTCTGGATATAGGCCAGATACAGTACGTCAATAATGGCAAGCCGAGAAATTCTGGACGCCAATTTCCCCGACTTAAAATGATATTCCGTAGCGCTCACATAAAGATTATGATCTGCGAGCTTTACCAGAGGCGATTCCGCAAACCCAGTAATGGCCACAACGGGCACCCCGTTGTTTTTCAGCACTCCAGCCCAGTCCACTGCCGCTTTCGTACGTCCCGAATAGCTGATCACCACCGCCAGATCCGTTTTTTTCATATTGGTTGCAAGCACCATCTGAATATCCTGATCCTCATATACCTGACACTTTTTGTTGACGCGAATAAATTTCAGATAAGCGTCCTTAGCCACCAGAAGCGACGCTCCCACACCGAAAAAGGTGACACTCTCCGCTTCAATCAGCAAATCCGTGCATTTCCTCAGCACCTCGGTATCCAATAGATTTCTGGTGTCGTCCAGGGAAGCGATACTTCTGGAAAAAGTCTTTCCCACAAGCGTGTCCAAGCTATCCTCTCTGCGGATATCGAAATCCTCCAATACCCGCTTTTCTTTCTTCAAAGCCACCTCACACGCAAGCAGATGCTGATACTCTTTATAATTTTTGAATCCCGTTTTCCTGCAGAGCCTGGTGATTGTTGCCGCAGACACAAAGGACTTCTGCGCCAGCTGATGGATATTCAGGTGAACCGCTTCTTCCATATTATCCAACACATACTGAATAATTCCTTTTTCTGTGTCGCTTGCCGAAGTCATGTATTCTCGAAATCTGACAATAACACTTTCCATAATTCATTTTACTTTTGACATATTCATACAAATGATCGAGTAATTAGCCTTTAAAATTGTACTTATTATACAATGTATGAAATTAAACTTCAATATTTTGTTTTATATATGATATTTTGTTTCATAATTTGAAATAAAATGAGGGATGTGGAATTCCCTGATCCTCACATCCCCAAAAGCTTTCCTGTATCGATTTATTTCTCTGTCAGTCCAGCCGTCCCCCGGAAAACAGACCAATGGATGTATCCTGTCCTTCCTGGTTTTCTTCCTTTTTCTCCAGTTCATCTGTTTTTTCCTGTTCCAGCTCCGCATTATCAGGTTCCTCTGCCGGCTGTTTCTCAGGCTGCCCCTTCTGGGACATCTTCTCCTGCGGCTCTTTGGAGGGTTCTTCAGACGCCTCTTTTTCCGGCTCAGGCAGTCCCTTTTCCCTGCGAAATATTTCCATAAATTCCTTGCCGGTGATGGTTTCCTTCTCGATCAGGAATTGAGCCAGCTTATCCATGAGCTCTCTGTTTTCCCGCAACAGGGACAGAGCCTTTTCATAGCTCTCCTTTAAAATATCCGCTACCTCAGCGTCAATTTCCGCCGCCGTCCGGTCGCTGCAATTTAAGGCCGCTCTTCCCTCCAAATACTGGCTCTCAATGGTGGCAAGACCCATTAGTCCGAATTTCCGGCTCATACCATACCTGGTCACCATGGAGCGGGCAATTTCTGTAGCTTTCTCAATATCGTTGGCAGCTCCCGTAGTCACATTTCCGAATACAATCTCCTCTGCGGCCCGGCCCCCCACAAGGCCCACCAGCATATCCCGAAGCTCCTCCTCCGTATTCAGATATTTTTCCTCCTCCGGCACATGCATCACATATCCCAAAGCGCCCATGGTTCGGGGCACAATGGTAATTTTCTGCACCGGCTCGGAATTTTTCTGAAGAGCGCTGATCAGCGCATGGCCCACCTCGTGATAGGACACAATCTTCCTCTCCTCCTTGCTCATAATGCGGTCTTTTTTCTCCTTGCCCACCAGCACCTGCTCCACTGCGTTAAACAGATCCTGCTGGTTTACATACTGTCTGCCTTCCTTTACCGCATTGATGGCAGCCTCGTTGATCATATTTGCCAGATCGGAACCCACCGCCCCGCTGGTAGCCAGTGCTATGGCGTCCAGATCCACGGTTTCATCCATTTTTACATCTTTGGAATGCACCTTTAATATTTCCACACGGCCCTTCAGATCCGGCTTATCCACAATTATGCGTCGGTCAAAACGGCCCGGACGCAAAAGCGCCTTATCCAGAATTTCAGGCCGGTTGGTAGCTCCCAAAATCAAAATTCCCTTGGAGCTGTCAAAGCCATCCATTTCCGACAAAAGCTGATTCAAGGTCTGCTCCCTCTCCTCATTTCCGCCGCCGTATTTGGAATCGCGGCTGCGGCCAATTGCGTCTATCTCATCAATGAAAATAATGCAGGGAGCGTTCTTTGTGGCTTCCTTAAACAGATCTCTTACACGGCTGGCACCCACGCCCACATACAGCTCAATAAAGTCAGAACCGGTCAGAGAGAAAAAGGGGACATGAGCCTCCCCTGCCACCGCCTTTGCAAGCAGCGTCTTACCTGTTCCGGGAGGCCCCACCAGCAGGGCGCCCTTAGGCAGTCTTGCGCCGATCTTAGAATATTTTCCCGGGTTATGCAGGAAGTCCACTACCTCCACCAGAGATTCCTTTGCCTCATCCTCTCCGGCCACGTCCTTAAAGGTTACCCCCGTTTCCTTCTGAACATAAACTTTTGCATTGCTTTTTCCAACTCCCATGGGACCGCCGCTCCCGCCCATCTTGCGGAACACAACGCTGAAGAGAAGCCACATTAAAAGCACCGGAAGCACAATGGACAGAAGAATATTAAGGATCATCCCTGAATTATCGGATAAAATCCGGGTTCCTTCCACTCCATGCTCCTCCAGGCGGGCCGTAAGGGTGTCCAGATCCTCCATCAGCACCGTGGAGTATTGTACCTGGAACTGCGACATATAAAGAGGATAACCGGGCTGGGGAGATGTCTGCCCGTCCCCGTTTTCCTCCTGCTTCAGAGTGAACAGAACCACGCCCGTGCTCTGTACCTGCACGGACTCCACTCTGTCCTCATTTAAATATTGTAGAAACTCCGTATAACTTACGCTCTGGGCGCCGGTGGAATCCCCAAAAAGCAGATTCCACAGCATGAACACAATGAGCACCGTACTCAAGGCAGCCAAAAGAAGCATCATCATACTCGGTTTTTTGGGAGGCTGTCCTCCTCCGTTTCCGCCCTGGCCGTTTCCCCGGTTGCCATTGTTATAGCCCCCTCCGTTATCGTATTGATTCATGTTATTATCCATAGTAACTCCATTTCCCGATGATAGTTTATGCACTTTGATAAAAAGTAATCTGATTCTCTGCGATATTCAGATGCTGAACTTATTTCATTATAGAGAGAACAGTTGGATAAATCAATAGCGTAAATATGAAAAAAAACACATATCTCTTAAACTTTTCTTAAATTCCGGGGGATTTTCCATTGATTTTGAGAGATTTTTTTTGTATGATAACAGGTAGATGTTTATAGAATAGGAGAACCAGATGGAAAAAGGCTTTGACAATGACATTTACCTGAAAATGCAGTCCGAAAAAATAAGAGAACGCATCTCCGCCTTTGGAGGAAAGCTTTATCTGGAGTTCGGAGGAAAGCTCTTTGACGATTATCACGCGTCAAGAGTGCTGCCCGGCTTCAAGCCGGACAGTAAGATCAATATGCTGGCTCAACTGAAGGATCAGGCAGAAATTGTAATTGTCATTAATGCCGCGGACATTGAGAAAAACAAAATCCGTTCTGATCTTGGAATTACCTATGATCTGGACGTGCTTCGTCTTATAGACGCCTTCCGGGGATACGGCCTTTACGTGGGCAGCGTATGCCTGACCCAGTTTGCCGGACAGCCCAGCGCCATTGCTTACCAAAAAAAGCTGGAATCTCTGGGCATGAAGGTTTACCGGCATTATCCTATCGCCGGGTATCCATCCAATATTCCCTTTATTGTCAGCGACGAGGGATACGGCAGAAACGAGTATATTGAAACCACCAGATCCCTGGTAGTAATCACAGCCCCCGGCCCAGGCAGCGGCAAAATGGCCACCTGCCTTTCCCAGCTTTACCACGAATACAAACGCGGGATCCAGGCCGGATATGCCAAATATGAAACCTTCCCCGTTTGGAATCTGCCTCTGAAGCATCCCGTTAATCTTGCTTATGAAGCTGCAACAGCGGATCTGAACGACGTCAATATGATTGATCCCTTCCATTTGGACGCTTACGGCGAAACCACCGTAAACTATAACCGTGATGTGGAGATTTTCCCCGTGCTCGGGGCCACCTTTGAAAAAATCATGGGGAAATGTCCCTATAAGTCTCCCACGGATATGGGCGTTAACATGGCCGGATTTGCTATTACTGATGATACCGCGGTCAGGCAGGCCGCCAACCAGGAGATTATCCGAAGATATTATGGCGCTCTGTGTCAAAAACGGCAGGGAACCGCAGATGAGGAGCAGATTTATAAAATCGAGCTTTTAATGAAACAAGCCGGTATCACCGTGGAGGACAGGCCGGTAATCAGCGCGGCAAAGGTAAAGGCGGAGGCCACAGGCGAACCGGCGGCGGCCATCCAGCTTCCCGATGGACGCATAATCACCGGCAAGACCAGCGAGCTTCTGGGGGCTTCCTCCGCAATGCTTTTAAATGCTCTAAAGACCCTGGCCGGAATTGAGGATCAGGTACAGTTGATTTCTCCCACCGCCATAGGCCCAATACAGGATCTGAAGGTTATGTATCTGGGGAATAAGAATCCCAGGCTGCACACTGATGAAATCCTAATTGCGCTCTCCATTTGCGCCGCCTCGGACGACAAAGCCAAAAAGGCCATCGAACAGTTGAAAAGCCTGAAAGGTTCAGAAGTTCATTCCAGTGTGATCTTATCTCAGATTGATACCAATGTGTTCCGTAAGCTGGGAGTCAACCTCACCTGTGAGCCGGACTACCAGTCCCAAAAGCTGTATCACAACTAAAGAAAAATGATTGAGCAAAGAGGCTCCTCAAGGGGCCTCTTTATATTTTTTCAGTAAAGCCCGAATAGCGGCTGTGCGTCAGTCTTTCTTGCATGGGCTGGTGTACGGCCATTGGACGGGCAAGGAGGCATAAGCGTCCGGGAAACCGTGAATACACATAACTATGATTTACAGGAGGTAGCACTATGTCAGTAAAATATGTATTTGTAACAGGAGGCGTTGTCTCCGGACTGGGAAAGGGAATCACCGCCGCATCCCTGGGAAGGCTTCTCAAGGCTCGGGGATATAAGGTAACCATGCAGAAATTCGACCCCTATATCAATATCGATCCGGGCACCATGAATCCCATTCAGCACGGAGAGGTGTTTGTCACCGACGACGGGGCGGAGACCGATCTTGATCTGGGACATTATGAAAGATTTATCGACGAAAATCTGGATAAAAACTCCAATGTAACCACCGGCAAGGTTTACTGGTCCGTTCTTCAGAAGGAGCGCAGAGGGGATTACGGCGGCGGCACCGTGCAGGTGATCCCTCATATCACCAACCGAAACTTTACAGACTCCGGCACCCGCATTGCCATTATTGAAGTGGGCGGCACCGTGGGAGATATTGAGAGCCAGCCCTTTTTGGAATCCATCCGTCAATTTCAGCATGAAGTAGGCCATGAAAACGCCATACTCATCCATGTAACACTAATTCCCTATCTTCGATGCTCCCAGGAGCTCAAGACAAAGCCCACCCAGGCCAGCGTAAAAGATTTACAGGGAATGGGTATCCAGCCCGACATCATCGTGTGCCGCAGCGAGCGCCCTCTTGACCGGGGAATCAAGGATAAAA
>ERZ1643251.1683-NODE-1683-length-24595-cov-9.847474_pt1 | contig 24595 bp, 25 predicted proteins | sample MGYA00579261_ERZ1643251 | MGnify/ENA primary metagenome ERZ1643251 (study PRJEB29033, sample SAMEA4952267) | chicken gut metagenome | biome: Broiler Chicken; feature: Gastrointestinal Tract; material: Caecum | place: Ireland | collected 2018 | study: Broiler... | reverse complement strand
AAAAAGTAACGGGGGCATTTTTTGGTATTGCTTCGCAGGCTCCAACCGCGAGCCCGCATTGTCTGACTGCCCTGTTGTCAGTTTGTGCGTGCGGGGTTCGTGCTCGAAGAGCTTTGCGCGTATGCGCAAGCCCCGGTCAGCTGTTTGATTTGAAATTTGTATCAGAACTGGCCCATAGCCACTTTTTACAATGCGCTTGCTATATGGTTGCCCTGCATCTGCCAAAAGGGATCCTTTGGAACACAAGGACGAACACGCTATACGAAATAAGAGTACCAAACCGAGCTCTTTTTCTGGACGCTGTTGTAAAAACACTGACCAAGGGAGAGATACAAAAGTATTATACAGCGGAGAAGTAAGCATGGGGAAATTTTTAGTTATAGATACTGAAACCACATGGAGCAACAGGCTTATGTCCCTCGGTGCTGTTGTCGCAGACGCAGACACCATGCAACTGATCGGGCATAAATATTACATTCTCGACCCCGAATACCGCGACGGAGGAATGTACTCATGTGCCCTTCTGCACCGAAAAGCCGGTAAACCTTCTGTCTGCAGCCGCGAGTTTGCAATTCTGGATTTACAAAATTATTGTTCCCATTACAAAATAGAAAAAATATTTGCATACAATGCCAGATTCGACAAAGGACAGTTGCCGGAATTTTCCCATATGGCGTGGCACGACATCATGCAGCTTGCCGCATACATTCAGTATAATCATGCCATACCGAGCAACGCTGCAATCTGTTCTACGGGAAGACTGAAATGCGGCTATGGCGTAGAACCTATCATGCGTTTACTTTCCAATGATTACAGCTATATGGAAACGCATAATGCCCTTTTAGACGCAGCGGATGAACTTGAAATAATGCGACTTTTAGGATATTCCGTCGATCGGTATAAACCTATATAATTGTACTATAGACAGCCTCACCCTTATTTTGAGAAAAATTTTGATTCAATACAAAAAAGCCGCCGGATCTGATATGCACCTCCAAAAGTCTGTCCAACTTTTGGGGTGCATATCATGGCTGTCTCCATCAATTTTTTGAGTTTTTCGCAGAATTTTCGGATACGAAACTTTTCTGCAAAAAGCTCCCGCAGGCTGTTAAAAGCATACACTACCGCAACGATTTGCCGCATACGTACCCTTGTTTTTGAAACAATTTGGTTGTATTCCGTAAAAGTTTTTACCGCTGCTTCTTCCAATAAGCTTTTTCTTCTCAGGATCTCCGTTTGCAGCTCGTCCAAAACCTCCTCGGATTCTTTTACGTCGCGAAAAATTTTTTGCCCGTAAACGTTCGGAAGTTTTTCAAATACGGGAAGATCGATGCCCTGCGGATCGATAAGGACAAGCGTCGGAATATTTTTTGGTTTGTTACAGACGCTTTGCACAATCAGCCCGCACGCAAGAGAAGCCGCGCCGCTGCCCAATGTACCTCCCGCCAAAATGTTTTTTCCTGCGTCCAAAAATACGGGACGCCCGTCAAAATCCATTCCAGGAGAAAAAGGGAAACATAAATCTTTTTGCCCTCGCAGACTTTTCAGCGCTCCCCCCGAAATGCTTTTTCAAACACCGATCGCACCTGTAATGCTCGTCACGAGCGATGCAGACCTCGTCTTTTTCCAAGCCGAAAAATAAAAGAAGCCGCTCTGTCTGCGATTGCGTGATGCACGCATCCAGATACAGATAATATCTTTTCTCTCTCACACAATACAGCAGGCGGCCGCGCGGAAACGTAGCAAAATCGGCATACGGAAAGCGTTTTTTGCTCAGTTTGTCCCACAGATCAAAATGCGAAAACGGAAAATCCATAAACTCTTTTTTCGTATTTTCCGCCTCGAAAATGTGTTTATCCGCGACGATCTCGCCGCGTACGACCCAAAAAATTCCCGTCACGATCATCTTTTTTCTCCATGTACATATCTGGTCTTTTTTGGCTTTGTCCTGTCTCTGAGCTTTCGGATCGCCATGCCGTCCGCGTGTCCCGACGTGTGCAAAACTTTGATCTGAACGTTTCTCTTTTGGAAAATCTCCATAAATTTTTTCATATCCGCTTTTTCCAGATACCCTTTCCACATTGAATAGATACACTGTGCCTCTTTTCTCGTTTCCAGTAAAAATTCCATTTCCTTCCCCATCGATGAGCGGACAAGCATGGTATAAGGGGTCTGCATTAAGGCTAAATCGGCAAACGTACAGCCCTTTTCTCCCAGCACTTTGATATTGTGATGAGAACGCGGATGCGGAATACTCCCGCCGACCGTATCGAGAATTTTTGCCTGCGTGCGGTCGACAATCATAATCCGCCTTGTCCGCAGGCACGCCTTATAGACGGTCACGATGCGATCGAGATTTGTCGCGCTTGTCAGAACGTACACATCCTTCTCTCCTTCCATATTTTCGGCAAATTTCTCTTCGAGCATCTTTTCGCTCCACTGCTTTTTTCCGTCGGCGTTTGTATGTTCGCAGATCAGGATGTCGACCTCCGGCAAAGAAAAGAGCAGTTTTTCAAAACTTTTTCTTCCGTGCGCACGAAAATCGCCCGTATATAAAATTCTCTTCCCGCCCGCCTCAAACAACAGCATATAGCTGTCCAGAGCAGAATGATCGCATAAAAAAGGCGTGACACAAATTTCCCCGACAAAAAATTTCCCGTTGTACTCCCTCACATTTTTATAGAGTTTTCCCGTTGTCGCCTGTAAAATTTTCTTTGCAATCGGCCCGATATACGCAACCGTTTTTGCCTGCATTCGGTCAAGCAACCCGGCATGATCGGCATGATAATGCGTGACAAGGCAGGCATCGTAACGATTTTGAAAAATTCTTTTCCGTACCCGCTCGCCGTACTCCGTAGTTTCCAACTCCGTTCCGCATTCGAGAAGAATTTTGTTCCCTTTATAAGCAATTTCGATCAGGTTCGCTCCTACCCTTCCTTCGCCGTCCAGAATGCGGCAAGTCAACACAGGCGGGTATACCCTTTGCAGACTTTCGGGCAGACTCTTTGCCAACAGACTTCCTCGCTCGCCTTCCATGACCTGCCGCTCCACGCCCGACAGCACCCTGCGCCAATCGTCTGCGGCATTGTTCCCTCTCTTTGCATTCTCATACAATCCGATGATCGTATCGCAAAAGATACCGACGTCAAAAAGAAACAATCTTGCAAGATCTGCCGATACGCGGTCTGTCATTTTGGGCAAAAAGTTTGTTTTTTCAGCCTCAACAAGCAATTTCTTCTGCAAAATTTTGCACTGTTCCGCATCGGGTTTCCGATCTCTTTCCCCTTGCAATGCTTCTGCCAGGAGACAGATCCCTTGCAAACCCGTGCTGTTTATTCCGAAATGCTTGCATAGTGCGGCAAAACGAAAACTTTTGATCGGCAAATGGCTGCAATATGTTTTTGCATATATATAAAGATCGCCGCGGAACGCATTTTGTGAAAAGGAAACGCGGACCCCGTAACGGAACAAAACTTTTTGCAGTTCTCTGCAAACGCCAAATCCCGCACAATCGATCGGAAGATATTTTATGCCGCCCGGCGCTGTCTGCTGTTGCCCCACCGCGCCGCACTCCCGCAAAAATTCCAGAAATTGCGCAGCCGCTTCCCCCTCCGAAACTCCGCCCATTTTCTGCCCGCAGCCCTCCGCAGGCTCACGAACCCTGCCCGATGTCCCGCAATCCGTAAAGACGCAAAAAGATCGCTTTATTCTTCCACCCTCGATCTTTGCCGCTTCCAATTTACGCAATACGCCGTCTGCGCTTTCCAAATCGAAAAATACCATCTCCCCCCTCCTTGCGGACTTTAAATATATATAATCCATATTCTGTTTACATCTGAATACGGCACTTTGCGTGCCGTATTCTCATTTGTGCAGACGATAAATTGTTTCGCCTTTTACAATAAACACGCTGATACCGTGTTTTTCGAGCAGCAAATCGATTTCCGCCGCCCTGTTCTGCCATTCCTGATGCTGCGGGCTCCCCTCCCTGAACATGATTGCAGGGTGAATATTTTCCTCTTGCAGATTCAGCTTTTCACCCGACCATTTCCCGCGTTTGCCGCCGAAAAATCCGATTGCCCCTTCCTTGACTGTTTTGCAATAGGTCACGATCTCGCAGATCATCCGCAACAGTTTTTCCGGCGTTTTTTTGCGATCGGGTTTATACTCCGTCATAAAAAGTTCGTCCGCGCCTTTTGTTTTCAGCACAAGATCCACTTTCCCGTTATAACCGTCCGATACGGGCAGCTGATAATACAAGATACCGTATTCGCTCCCTTCCGCCCACGTCCCTTTTGCATTTTGTTGCAAGCATTTACCGTTTGCACGCAGATATTGACACCTGCATTCAAAGGCTTCCGTGTTCTTTTCTCTGCATCCCTCGCACGCTTTTCCGCTGTCCTCTTTTTTCTTGCGATCCGAATAAAAATCCCACTTTGTCCGCACACCGAAGGATCGGACGCAGTCAAAATCGTATTGCAGCGCCTTTTCAAGCGCTTTCTTATAGAATTTTGTTGAATTCAGATCGGCGCAACGATAAAAGAATGCTCCGTTTTTACACTCCTCTCTGTTGTTCTTTGAACGACAGTAGTCTTCTCCAAAAGGACAACTCACGCTGTTCATTTTTCCCTCCTCTATCTGATAAAATAACTTGCGTTTTTTATTCCCGTCGGGCTGAGTCCAACCCACACGGATACCGCTTTTTTGTAACCGTATCCTTCGGTAAATTGAAAGAGATACCCAAAGCACGCCCCCAAGGCAAGTTTTTCCCAACGCTCCAGCGCCCGGCTGTACAGATCTTTCCGATACAGCACATATGCCGCAACGGGCGGATAATGTAAGACATCGTTGCAAAATCGGATATGCCCCATCAGCTCGCGGTCCTGTATATCTTTCAGAAAGGAAAAGTAGTACTCCGACTCAAAAAAACTCTTGTGGACGCGATACTTTTTACGGAAACCTGTTTCGTCAAACATACAAAACCTCTGTGAATATGGTCATTTCATGTTCTATACAATAGATAAACCATATTTTTGAAGATTTGTCAAGTAAAAATCAAAAATTTTTTTCAGATCGGCCCTTTCTGCCTGCAAAGAATTGCCCTGTTTTCCCTGTGACGCAGCGGCCATAAAGCCCCCTGCCTTCTGCGCGCTTTCGGCGAAAGCCGTAAAATAATTTGGGGAGGCGCCGTCGGCGCCTCCCCTGATTTTTGTTCTTTTCAAAAGCCTAAACGGCGGCCTCCGTTAAACTTTCCCGACGCAGTTTTTGACCGAATTTTTCAATACGTCTATGATTTTTTGTGCATTTTCCCGATTTTCCGCTTCCGCAAAGATGCGCACGAGCGGCTCGGTACCGGACAGGCGCAGAAGCCCCCAGCAGTCCCCTTCAAACCACCAGATGATGTTGTTGGCAAGGCGCTCCGACCGAACGACCTTCCGCAAACACAGACTGACGGACACATTCAATCTGGACGATAAAAATTTTCTGCTTCGCAACCGCCTCGCCTATTTCCACGACAACGAGTTTCCGCTGTATATGCACTCGCATGCTGCGGATTCAGCGACTCTTCCCACCTGATCCGCACCTTTAAAGAGACCGTCGGCATGACGCCGATCCAATTTAAAAAAGCCAATCCCCGCGCGGGCGACTGACCGCATAGGCCTTGCGTCCTTTCCGCGGCTTTGGAATTCTCAACAAATTTTCCAAACTGAATACCGGCTCTCTGCGCGCAGGGCCCGCCCCTCAAAGGCCGCCGCAAGGACAAAATAAGGACAAAATCAGGTATCGCAGTGGGAAAAATCGTCCCGCAGGGCAAGCTCCGCCAGCAGATTTGCCGTTATGCGGGCATAATCGACCGTGCGCTGAGGAGAATATTCTATCCCGTGCAGCTTTGCAAGCGCGGAAAGGCTGAAATTTTTTACTTTATCCCTGTAAACGGATCGGGCGATCGTGAAGGTGTCCAGCCTTCTGTTGTCAAACGAGACCCTGCATTTCCTGCCCCAGGTATAAAGAAAAGCGTCGTTGAACTCACAATAATGCCCGACAAGGAGATCGTCTCCGATAAATTTTTTGAGTTTTTTGAGCGCGGCCTTTATCTTCGGCGCGTGCTCCAGATCCTGTTCCGTGATCCCCGTCAGCTGCGAGATCTCCTCGGGAAGCGTGCCGGGAAAAGACACAAAAGTTGAAAACGTCTCTCCCAATTTTACCTTTTTCGGCGCTCCGTCTTCCGATTTTTCCCAGCCGCAGATCTTTACGGCGCCGATCTCAATGATGCGGTCTTTTTTGCGATCCAGCCCCGAAGTTTCCAGATCGAGCGCCGTGAGCGTGTTGTTTGCGATAAGTTCGATGAGGTGCATTTTTTCCCTCCGATAAATTTATTGTTGACATGTAAACAGCCCCGCAGGAAACCCTGCGGGGATCTTTTTGATTCTCTTTCCGCCTGCGGAAAGAGCGTTACGCTTTGCGGTATACCTTGTCTTCTATGGCGCTGACGGTCCTTTGAAGGTCGCGGCTCAAAAAGAGTTTTATCGTATCGATGTGCCCTTCCTGCATTCCGAAAAACAATTCCGCAATCCCGCCCGCCATTGCCGCGATCGTGTCCGAATCGCCGCCGATGCTGATCGCGTTGCGGATGGTGTCCTCAAAATCCTTTCCCTCAAAAAAGCAGGTGAGCGCCTGCGGGACACTGCCCTGGCAGGTTTCGTCAAATACGTTCGTTTCGGAAAGCTTTGCGCAGGTAAATGTGCCGATCTCGGGATAATACTCCTTCGCCCGCCTGAAGATCTGCTCTTTCGTTGCGCCCTGCTTTGCGAGAAAACCGCACATTGCCACGCATTCCGCGCCCTTCAGCCCTTCGGGGTGGTTGTGCGTGACTTCCGTGACAATGCGGGAAAGCCTCTTTACTTCCTCTTCCGAACGCGCATAATCCGCGACGGGACTGATGCGCATGGCGGCGCCGTTTCCGAAGCTGTTGTACGGCTGCGGATCGTCCGATTTCAGCCAGCGGAAGAACATGAAACCGTAACCCGCATACCAATACTTTTGCCCCATCTGCCGCATATTGCGGACAACCGCTTCCCGCAGAGCCTGTTCCCCGCTCTCCCCGCACTCGGCAAGGGATTTTGCGACGGCGACGGTCATGACGGAATCGTCCGTAAAAAAGCTGTCCTCCGCAAACAGCGGAAAGTCCTTTTTGCGGCAGTTTTTCCACTCGAACCTGCTGCCTGCGATATCGCCGAAAATGGCTCCCCACATCTTTTTCTCCTCCTTTCCCTATTTCGCATAATGGGAACTGATCACGTGTCCGCGCGCATCGTATGTATAGACATACGAACCCCGTCTGACGGAGACCGTGGCGGACGTAAAGCCATGCAGTTCGCCCGGGCAGCTGAACAGGGAACGGTTTCCCTGCCCGTACACATACACGTAAGAACCTTTCTGAATTGCCGTTTCTATCATATGATCCTCCTTTTTCCCGTGCGGACTGCCCGCACGGGACATTTTATTTAAGCCGTTTTTTCCGTTTCGCCGCGGAGAAGAAGAATATCCTCGTATACGAGGGTATCCCTTCTGACCAGTTCGCCGGCGAGTTTTTCCACAAACGTCCACTGTTTTCTGAGCACATCCTTGGCTTCTTCGTAACAGCGGGCCATCATCGCGGTGCGCTCGACGACGATTTTGTCGTTCTGCGTCACGGACTCACCGTCAAAGCGGCCTTCCAGGCGGAACAGCCCGTGTCCGCTTACGGCATAGTCGGTGATAAACCTCTGCACGATGGCGGACGCCCTTTCCATATCGGATGCCGCCCCCACGTCTATACGCCCGTAGCGCAGTTCCACCGCCGCCTTGCCCGCAAGCAGGGCGACGACGCGCTGATGCATGAGTTCGTAGGAGCCGAAATATCCTTCCCCCTTGAAGATTTGCACCACGCCGCGCGCATCGCTCTTGCTGGGGCGCACGGAAATCAGTCCCACCCCTTCCGCGTCGAAGGAGAGGGCTGCAACGGCGTGCCCCGCTTCGTGGAACGCCACTTCTTCCTTTTCCGCCGCAGACATTTCGTTGACGGACTCTTCCGCCTCGAAAATGTTGCGCAGCACCGCGCGCACGAGATGTTCTTTCCCGATTTCCGCTTTGCCCTCAAACCCCGCGTAGATACCCGCCTCGTTGAGGACGGATTCCAGCGCGGCGCAGGAGTTTCCGTCCAGCAGGCGCGCGACGCTTACCGCCGTCACGTCCGCCGCGACCTTTTTGTCCGCGAGGTAATGCCGCACGATTTCCACCGATTCCCTGCGGTTGGGCAGACAAATTTCCAGAATGCGGTCGAACCGCCCCGGGCGGCGGAGAGGACGGGGCAGGGCGCGGATGCTGTTGGCGGTGGCGATGACAAACACCTCGCTGTCCTTGACGGAATCGATGCCCGACTGTACCGCAATCAGCTCTTCCGGGTTGCCCAATTCGACGTCCGAGGCAAATTTATCCAAATCGTCCAGAAAAACCACGCACGGGGCGTTCTTTTTGGCCTCTTCAAACAGCTGTGTGATAAAATCCACAAACTCTTCGTTGGACTTGTCCTTGCGGCAGACAAAGCTCTTTCTGCCCACTTCCTCGACAAAAGCCGATGCCATCAGTGTTTTCCCCACCCCGGGGTCACCGTACAGCAAAATGCCGTGCGGCAGTCTGACGCCGAGGGCAGAGTACTTTTCCGGATTTTTTACAATGTCGCAAATCTGCAGAAGCTCTTCTTTTTCCTTTTCATACCCGATAACTTTGTCAAATGCGCTCATTTTTTTACCTCTCTTTTGTGATTTCCTCTTCATTATACGACATTGCGTGTCCCTTTTTCGGGACACTCCCGCTCTGCCGTAAAAAATTTTTTTCGGCCCGGTTTTCTGAAAGAGGAACGCCATTATACTGTATCGGCGGCGAAAAAATCAACTATACTTTTCCCCTTTTTTTCGTTGCAGGCACGATGTGCCGAAAAAGCCCGATATTTTCTGACAGCAAAAAAGGCGCCGAACACGGCGCCTTTTTCCGCAAATATCAAATTGAAACATCCCGTTCCTTTCTGCGTTCGCTTATTTTTGCCCCTCCACATAGTAACAACGGCAGGTGTCAACGGCAAAACAGCCCAATGTGCCGCCGAAATAAACGCCTGTGTCCAGGTGTACCTTGCAATAATCCGCAATATTCTCGCTCACAGTGCAAACTCCCGCGCGCGGATACAGCAAGATCTCGTCCCTGCCCGTGAGGGAGCGGACGGGCGTATGCCCGTACAACACGCACTTTTCCCCTTGCGGCAGGACATCCGCATCCTTGAACCTGCGGTCGTAGACAAACTGTTCCGCACTCACCCCGTCCAAGGGCGCGATCTTCCCGTTTACCACGGGAACGCCCGCATGAACACCGAGAAAGTTTTGCGTCTCCACATAAAAGGGCAAAAGATCGAAGCAATCCACCGTGTCCCAGTCGAGCAGTTCCCCGTCCGAAAAATAGGCGCGGCACTCCCTTAAAACAAAGTCGTAGTCCTCCGTCTGCTGCATCAGGGCACGGTAAAATTTTAAAAAATCGTACTCGTGATTCCCCGCAATACAGGTCACGTTTTTCATGGAAAACAAAAGCTTTGCCAGGCGGATGCTCTGCGGGCCCTTGTCGATGATGTCCCCCAGCACATACAACCTGTCGCCGCCGCCAAATCTGATTTTGTCCAGCAGGCGGCAAAAGAGATCGTAATATCCGTGTATATCCGAAATGCAGTATTCCATATCTTTATTGTATCACGCGCGCGGGGGAAAATCAATCCCCTTCTTTTCATGAAAACAGACGGTGCAGACTGCGCCCGCAAAAAAAATTTGTTTCCGCCCTTTGAGCCGCGCTTTGCCGATTGACTTTTCCCGCGGGAAGGTCTATAATAAATCCCAAATAGGACTGAGAGGTGCCGCTGTATGGACAGAAACAAGGCCGAACTTCTCCACGAACTGAACAGGGCGATCATCAGATTCAGAGGGTCGTATTCCGTATGGTCAAATGCACAGGGGATCAGTTATCATGAAATGCTTGTGTATTACACGATCAGGGAATACGGCTTCTGCACGCAGAAACTTATCTGCGAAAGCTATCTCCTGCCGAAACAGACGATCAACAACGTGTTTGCCAACCTGCGCAAAAAGGGCATTTTATTGCAGGACCGCGCCAGATCGACGGGGCGGGAAAAGGCGTTTGTCCTTTCCGAAGCGGGAAAAGAAAATTATCTGCAATGTATCGGCAAGCTGGACGAGGCGGAAACGGATGCGTTTGACAGAATGGGCGAAGAGAAGATGCAGGCGTTAAAAGACCTGTTTCTGGAATACGACAAGGCACTGGGACTTTCTTTGGGAGAGACAAAATGACGACGGACAAAACACAGGCATGGGGCAGCGAAAAGATCAGCAAAATACTTTTAAAACTTGCGCCGCCCGTCATGCTGGCGCAGCTGATACAGGCGTTGTATAACATTGTGGACAGCCTGTTTGTCGGGAAATATTCGGAATCGGGGCTGACCGCCCTGTCCATCGTCTATCCCCTGCAGCTGCTGATGATCGCCTTTGCTGTGGGGACAGGCGTGGGCATCAACACCATTGTGGCGGCAAAACTGGGCAAGGGAGACAAAAAAGAAGCGGACGGGTATGCGGGAATGGCCGCCCCGCTCGCAATCCTTCTCTGGATCCTCTTTGCACTGATCTTCTGTTTGACCTTGCCCTTTTTTGCGAGAATTTCCACGCAGTCCGAACAGGTCATCGACGACGTGGTGGTTTACGGCAGGATCGTCTGCCTGTTCAGCTTCGGACTGTTCCTCGAAAGCGGCTGGACGAAAGTTTTGCAGGCCAACGGGGACATGAAAACGCCCATGATCGCGCAGATCGTCGGCGCGATCGTCAACATCGTACTCGACCCCCTGCTCATCTTCGGGCTCCTCGGACTGCCCCGCATGGGCATTGCGGGCGCCGCCGTCGCCACCGTGATCGGACAAATCTGCGCCGCGCTGGTGGTGCTGAGGAAAGGGATCCGCAAACTTCCCGAAAAGAAGTTTTTTGTTCCCTATTCCCTGCGCATCTTCCAGATCGGTTTGCCCAATATCCTGATGCAGTCCGCCTATACCATTTATATTTTCGGGCTCAATCTCGTACTGAAAACCTTTTCCGACCAGGCGGTGACCGCGCTCGGACTCTACTACAAATGGCAGACCTTTTTCTTTATCCCCCCTGGGCGCGATGCAGGCCTGCATTGTGCCCGTGATCAGCTACAATTACGCGAACTGCAATTTTACGCGCTGTAAAAATACGGTGAGAGACGCCGTGGTATTCGGCATCGTCCTGATGTGCATAGGTGTATTCTGTTTTGAGGTCATCCCCGAGCCCCTGCTGCGCATTTTCACAAAAGACGAAGAGGTGGTGCGGATCGGGACATACGGGTTCCGATGGATCGGCGTAAGTTTTTTCCCCATGGTGACTTCCCTCATTTTCCCCGTCTTTTTTCAGGCGATCGGCGCGGGGCTGAAAAGCTCCCTCCTCACCATCGTGCGGACGGTCGTTCTGTTTGTGCCGCTGGGATACCTCTTTTCGAGAGCGGGACTGGAATGGTTCTGGCTGACCTTCCCCGTCACCGAAACGCTGACGACGATCGTGGGCCTGATTTTTTACAGACGTTTCCCCAAAAAAGGGACGCCGCACTATGTACATATGCCGAGCGAGGACAGCGCGGCTAACTGAAAAAAGCAAAAAAGACCTCGGATAAACCGAGGTCTTTTTAACTTTTGACCCTTGCAGGAAAAGGCGGCAAGCCCTTTGCGCGGATCATATACAGATTTTTAAAACAGAGTTCTCGTACCCAGCCATGCCGCGCCGGGATTTTGCGTTCCGACACTGATCTTGCGCAGAAGGTTCCCCGACAGCGCCATCGATTCCGCATACGTCAGATCGCTGCTGCCACGGCACATTCCGTCCGCAGCCTGCATGAGACGCGCGATAATTTGTGAAAAATTAACATTTTGACAGCATGAACAAAAGCCTGTTTGCCTCATAGCGTCAGATACCGCATTGAAGTCTGCTCGACCGCTTAGGAGCGCCGAGAAACTATCGCGCCGCTCCCGAAATACACATAGCGACCTGCGTAACGGTGAAAATCAAGGTATGGCGCGACGGAGTAAGCGGGCGATTCGCCAAGCGGGTTAGCGGCGAACGCCCGCGCCGTCGCCGCCTTTGATTTCCGTTTGCCCGCTTTGTTTGTCCGTTCGGGCGTGCGCTTGGCTTCGGCGCCCGCGAGCGCAGCGAGCGGGTGACGGTGCGGCGTCAGCCGCACCGTCAGCTATGCCGCCGACTTGTATATAGCCAAGCGCACGCCTTACTGCCATTTTCATTTTTTGCCCTGTTTTCCGTATAGTAAAAGCGCCCCTTACGATGCGGCTTTAAGATTAGTTATTCTCATGCCGATCCGCTTGTGGTCATATCGACATTCAAAAGTGCTTCTATAAATTTGCCGATTTTTCATCGGCTGTAACTTCATTGTATTCGCCTTTATCATCTTGTCGGCTGGTTGTTTATACCTTTTGCCTGTTTTACGTCAAGCAACCAAAGAGCGATTGCCACGGCTGTCGTCAGTATGATCCCGACAACCAATATCCAGTTCAGTTTTAATACGAATGACGACAACATCACATTGACAAAACCGTGGAAGAGCATACACAGCGGCAGACATTTTGAACGCTCATAAATTGTGCCGAGCCAAAAACAAAGAAATATGCCGAGCGTTGCCTGTACCCAGAAGGGCATTGACTGGTTGGGGTGTCCTTCTATAAACCAAAGCGGTAAATGCCATAACGCCCATATAACGCCACACGCGAGCGCGGCAAGCGGGAATGTTATTTTCTTAGATAAGGCGGGCTGTAAAATTCCTCGCCAGCCAAGTTCTTCCTCACCACCGTAAACAACGGTGGAACCGAGCAACGAGATAAAAAAATTCAACGCCGTCATTTGCGGATTCCATTCCATTGAAGAAAGTCCTACGGTGAGCGTAACGAGGGCGGCGAACAAAAGGAAAAACCATATCCCGCGTTTTTTGTATGAAAACAAAAATTTTTTCAGTGAGTGTAGATATGGTCTGCCGTCAATGCAAAATAATGCTGCAATGGCTGGACCGAAGTTGCCTATAATGTATATAATTGTCGGCAATATGTCGCCATATACAAAATCAGTATATGCTACAAGTGCAGCTACGCCCCACCAACAAGCATAAGTTATGGCAAAAGTAATAATCAGATATTTCAAAACTGCTTTGATATTCATACAGCTATTATAGCATATCGGCGTAACGAAGTCATCTGTATAGGGTTACAAAAAAAGAAGTTATATGAAGGCTCCACTGACGGAAATCGTATATGACAAGCACGCCTTACTGCCATTTGAGAAAATTTATACGTTTTGGAGGACTTATGAAGTACATAGACTGGCTCATTCAATGGCTGGAAAATATATCCGCCCGTCCGTCAAAGTACGGACTTACGAGCGATACAGGCTCATCATTGAGCAGCATATCAAGGATAAGATCGGCGGCATAGAGCTGAACGAGGATAATTTAAGCAATTCTTTAAGCGGATATTTTAGCCTTAGTTCAGAAACAATTATTGCTTTTTGTTTTTTTCTTGCTCTTCCGCAAGAACTAAGGCACTCAGTTTTTTTAAATATTCGATCTCCATTTTTAGCCGTTGATTTTCAGCGATTAAATCTTCTTCAACACATTTATCCAAAGGTTTCTTTCTCGGTCTGCCTGTGCTTTTCCTTCCTCGGCGTTCGGTCATAAGTCCCTCGGCCCGTTGGTTTTGTTCCTCCGATTTTTACCATTATAAGCGACAAATCCCCCTTTGTCAATGCCCTTTTGAAAAATTTTTGAGTGAAACGCTTTCCCTTTTTATCGCAACGTCCTCAAAAAAGCTGCGCATCCTGCAAATTTTATGTAAATGACAAAACGACGCTCCGCACAAAGTGCGGAGCGCCGCAAAACTCAGCCTTTTTCCAGAATGGCAACGCCCCATTTTTCCAGACCGAACGTTCCTGTTCCCTGCCTGCCCGACAAAAGATCTGTGTACTTTCCCGCAGGGAGAGTGACGGTGCGCGCCGAGGAAGAATAGTTGAACACATAAAACAGCTTTTTGCCCAGCCTGCCCGTGCCGCTGCGCACGATGAGCGGAAACTTTTCCTCCGCCGTGGGGAATACCCCCTCTTCGCGCAGAATGGCCTGCAAAAACTCCGCCAAGACAGCCTTTTCAAACAGACACCCGAAATAATACGCCTTTCCCTTGCCGTAAAAATTGACGGTCGCCGCCGCATATTGTCGCCAATTTTCGTGTACGTACCCCAAAATTTGCGCCCCGCCCTGCGGCCGCAGGCACTCCATATACCCCTCAGCACGGGCACAGATCCCCTGCGCATCGGCAAGGGAGACCCCCTTTGCCGCAGCTATGGCATCGTACGTCATTCCGAAAACGTCCGTCATGTCGTGCGGCTGTACGTCCGAAAAGACTTTGCCGTTTTCGTCCGCAAAGAAGCTTCTGCACGAGCAGACGAGCGTTCCGCCCTCGGCTACAAAGTTTCGCAGCTTTGCGATCAGCGGCTCCCCGACGCAGTACAGCGAAGGCGCAAAGATCACCTTATACGGCGACAGATCGGAAGAGGGAAGCGCAATGTCGCACTCGAAATTGTTTTCGTACAGCGCGTCATAAAAGAGCCGCACCGCCTCCGCATACCCGATTTCGGGCACGGCAGAAGAGAGATCGGAAAGGAGCAGGGCCGCACTGTTTTTCTTGCTCAGATGCGCAAGCCTTGCCTGCAGCTGACGGAAGGAACGCCCCACCGAGGCCGCCTCCCTGTACGCCTGATTTTCGCACAGATCGTAGCTCAAAAGTCCTTTCCTGCGGCTCTGCGCACAGGTATGCGCCGAATGCCAGGAAGAATACATCACCATATCCGCCCCGCTTGCAAGATGGGAAAATGCCTGCAGGCGAAACTGACCGTCGTACGGCGTTTCCTCGGGGAATCCCTGTGCCTGCGTTTCCAAAACGTAATAATTGCCCCCTTTCAGGCAGCGGGCAAAATCTCCGGCAAAGGCGATCTCCGACCCCGTCAGTCCGTCCTGCGAGGGATGGAATACGCTCGCCCCGATGAGATCTGCACATTGCAGAAAGTTTCCATTTCCCGCAAGGCCGAGCCCCTGCCCCGCGGCTTCACAGGCGACAAACTGCCCGTCGCGCCTGCATTCGCGTACCAACGACGCCTGACGTGCAAAAAAATCCGCAACCAGGGAGCGGCGAAATACCTCAAATGCAAAACAGAGGCTGTCGCGCTCCTCTGCCCACGGGCCGCAAAGCTCCTCCCAATCGGCAAAGTTTCGGCAAAACGCCGCATTGACCGCCTGCAGACTCCGATACTTTTCTTTGAGATGAGCGGCAAAGCGGCGGCGCGCCTGCTCTTCCCCTGCTTCGCATTGCGCAAAATTATTCCCCACCGCATACCCGATGACGGCGGGATATTCTTTGACGTGCTCTGTCAGCGCGCGGGAAAATCGCTCGTTACAGGCGAGATAGACCTTGTCCAGAATGTTTGCCTTTGCCCCTTCCGAGCCGATCAGAGCGGACGGGTGCTTCCTGATCAGCCAGGCGGGAACGGGGCAGACAGGCAACTGCACGATGACGCCGATGCCTGCTTCCTGCATGGCGGACAGGACGCGATCGAGAAGTGAAAAATCAAATTCACCGTCGCGCGGTTCCAGCAAAGCCCATGCCGAACCGCAGACGCACACGGCGTTGATCCCCGCGCGTACCATCATTTCGACGTCCTTTTCCAATCTTCCCTGCGGAAGTGTTTCGATGTGATACGCCGTGCCGTAGTAAAGTTTTTCCATGCCTCTCTCCTGTCTCTTTTCTGTCTCTGTACCAGTATATCTTTTTTCAGAAAAAAACGCAATTCTTTTTGGAAAAAAGAAACTTTGCCTTTACAACAAAAAACCGCGGCCCGTTGTTCGGCCGCGGTTTTTTCATCCATTGTATCAGCCCAAAAATTCTTTCAGGCGTTCCATTGCTTCCTGCGTCGTTTCCTCGCTTGCAAAAGCGGTGAGGCGGAAATACCCCTGTCCGTTTTTGCCGAATCCGCAACCCGGGGTTCCGACAATGCCGGCGCCCTCTAAAAGTTTGTCGAAAAACTGCCAGCTGTCGTCATAGCCGGGGCATCTGAACCAAACATAGGGAGAGTTTTTCCCGCCCGTGTACCAGATGTTGAGGCTGTCCAGACAATCGGAAATGCGCTTTGCGTTGCGGCGATAGACGGAAAGGTTTTCTGCGATCTGCTTTTCGCCCTCCTCCGTAAACACTGCCGCCGCGCCCCTCTGCACGATGTACGGGACGCCGTTGAACTTTGTCGTCTGGCGGCGGAGCCAAAGCTTGTTGCAGGAGATCCCCTCCGACTGCAAAGCTTTCGGCACCACGGTGTAGCCGCACCGCGTTCCCGTAAAGCCCGCCGTCTTGGAAAAGGAACAAAATTCGATGGCGCATTCTTTGGCGCCCTCGATCTCAAAAATGCTGCGCGCCAGCCCCTTTTCGGTGACAAAGCACTCGTATGCGGCGTCGTACAGAATGACTGCGCCGCGCTTGCGCGCATACTCCACCCACGCTTTCAGCTGCTCCACGGAATACGCCGCGCCCGTGGGATTGTTGGGCGAACACAGATAGATGATGTCCGCTTCCACTTTCTCATCGGGCATGGGCAGGAAAGCGTTGGATGCGTTGGCGTCCGAAAACAAGATCTTTCTGCCCGCCATTACGTTTGTATCCACGTACACGGGATAGACGGGATCGGGAACGAGCACGGTGTTGTCCGTGTCGAAAATATCGAGAATGTTGCCCAGATCGCTCTTGGCGCCGTCGGAAATAAAGATCTCGTCCGCGTCCAGCGATACGCCGCGGCGGCCATAGTAAGCGCGGATGCTCTCACGCAGGAAATCGTAACCCTGCTCGGGGCCGTAGCCGCGGAAGGTGCTCTTGTCGCCCATCTCCGTGACGGCGGCGTGCATGGCGGAAATGACCGCAGGCGCCAGGGGCAGGGTGACGTCGCCGATGCCCATGCGCAGGATCTTGCGGTCGGGATGTTCCGCCGCGAAAGCGGAAACTTTATGCGCAACGGTGGAAAAAAGATAGCTCTCTTCCAGCCGCAGATAGTTTTTGTTGAGTTTCATTGTTCGCTCCTTTGTCAGAAAAACGGCTATACGTTGGTGCGATTTTTGTTATAACGCAGCGCTGCGGCGATGAATTCGCGGAAGAGCGGATGCGCCGCATTCGGCCTGGATTTGAACTCGGGATGGAACTGCACGCCCACAAAGAAATCCTCGTCGGGAAGCTCCACCGCCTCGACGAGACGGCCGTCCGGCGACGTGCCGCAGATACGCAGTCCCTTTTTCTCCATCTCCTCGCGGTAATCGTTGTTGAACTCGAAACGGTGGCGATGGCGTTCGGAAATGCCGCCCTTCTTGTAGGCATGGTACATCTTGCTGCCCTTTTTCACTTCGCAAGGGTATGCGCCCAGACGCATGGTGCCGCCCATTTTGACGCCCAGCTGATCGGGCATGATGTCGATGACAGAATGTTCCCCTTCGGGGTCGAACTCGGAAGAGTTTGCGTCCGCATACCCGAGTACGTGGCGCGCAAATTCGATGACCGCTACCTGCATTCCGAGGCAGATGCCCAAAAACGGGACGTGATGTTCGCGCGCATATTTCACGGCGCAGATCTTGCCTTCCACGCCGCGCCCGCCGAATCCGCCGGGGACGAGAACGCCGTCCACGCCGTCCAGGATGCGCGCCGTGTTCTCCTCGTTGAGCACTTCGCTGTCCACCCACTCGATCTCCACTTTTGCGGAATTCTCAACCCCCGCGTGCGCCAGCGCTTCCGCTACGGAGAGGTAGGCGTCGTGCAGCTGCACGTACTTTCCGCACAGGGCGATGCGCACCGTATCCTCGCAGTTTTCCGCGCGCCTGAGCATTTCCGTCCAGCCGGAAAGGTCGATCTTGTTTTCGGGAAGGCCCAAGATCCTGCACACGATGGAGGAAAGGTTTTCCCTTTCGAGCATGATGGGCGCCTCGTACAGCAGGGGCAGGGTGCGGTTTTCGATGACGCAGTCGCTGCCGACGTTGCAGAACATGGCGATCTTGCGCTTGATCTCTTCGGGGAGCGGCGCGTCCACGCGCGCCACGATGATGTCGGGCGTAATGCCCATGCCCTGCAGTTCCTTGACGGAGTGCTGGGTGGGCTTGGATTTGAATTCGCAGGAGCCGGATATGTACGGAACGAGCGTGACGTGGATAAAGCAGCAGTTTCCCCTGCCCGCTTCCATGCTGACCTGACGGATCGCCTCGATGAAGGGCTGGCTTTCGATGTCGCCGATGGTGCCGCCGATCTCCGTGATGACGATGTCCGCATTGCTCTGCGCGCCGACGTTATAGATAAAGGACTTGATCTCGCCCGTGATGTGCGGGATCACCTGCACCGTCTGGCCGAGATATTCGCCGTTGCGCTCCTTGTTGAGAACGTTCCAGTAGACCTTGCCCGTGGTGAGGTTGGAAAACTTATTGAGGTTTTCGTCGATAAACCTCTCGTAATGCCCCAGGTCGAGGTCGGTTTCCGCACCGTCGTCCGTGACAAACACTTCGCCGTGCTGGTACGGGCTCATCGTACCGGGGTCGATGTTGATGTAGGGATCGAGTTTTTGCGAAGCGACCTTATAGCCGCGCGATTTGAGCAATCTGCCAAGGCTTGCCGCCGTGATGCCTTTGCCCAGTCCGGAAACAACACCGCCCGTAACAAAAATGTATTTCATATTTTAACCTCTCTCAGAAATTTCAGATCTCCGTTTCGCCCGTAAATACGGTGACCGCCTCCCCCGTCATCATCACCGTGTCCGACACGTTGATGACGAGGTCGCCCCCGCGCAGCCTGACAAGGATGTCCTTGCCGTAATCGCACACGCCGCAGGCGCAGGCGGCGGCCGCCGCCGCGCACGCACCCGTGCCGCAGGCCATCGTTTCGCCGCTGCCGCGCTCCCAGACGCGCATTTTCAGGGCGTTTTCCCCGATCTTTTCTATAAATTCCGTGTTGACGCGTTCGGGAAAGAGCGGATCGTTTTCAAACTTCGGCCCGATCTTTTCCAGATCCAGCCCGTCGGGCGGCAGGAACAGAACGCAATGCGGATTGCCCATGGAAACGCAGGTGATCTCGTATTCCCCGCCTGCGACCTTTGTCCGTTTGCCGATGATCTTTTCCGCCGAACGCACGGGAATTGCTTCCGGATCGAACACCGCCGCGCCCATGTCCACGCGCACGCGCTCCACCTTTTTGTCCCTGATATACAGTAAAAGGTGTTTGATGCCGCTCTTTGTCTCGATGGAAAGTTCCGTCTTTTGCACGATCCCGTTGTCGTAGAGATATTTCCCCACGCAGCGGATGGCGTTGCCGCACATATTCCCCTCGCTGCCGTCCGCATTGAACATACGCATCTTTGCGTCCGCAACTTTGCTGGGGCAGATGAGGACGATGCCGTCCCCGCCGATCCCCTTGTGCCTGTCCGAAAGGCGCACCGCCGCGCCGGACGGATCGGGAAACTCTTCCTGCAGGCAATCGAAATAGATATAATCGTTGCCCGCTCCGTGCATTTTTGTAAACTTTTTCAGCATACGTCCTCCCGTTTTTATTACTTAACTCTCGTATGCACTGAGGATCTGCAGGGCGATCTCGCGCTTGGAAAGGCGCTTGTTCATCGCCTGCTTTTCAATAAAACGGTGCGCGTCCGATTCCGTCATGTTCAGGTACTGGATGAGCGCGCACTTTGCACGATCGACAAGTTTGAGGTCGCCGATCGATTCTTTCAATCTTACGTTTTCGTCGCGCATGGAACGCAACCGCTCGTTGGACTTTGCGGCAAATTCCAGCGCAAAAAGAAATGTTTTGCTCCCCGCGTTGAGGGGAAGAATGGGGATGCCCAATCCCGCAAAGGTGCGTTCACCCTCTTCACTTGCACATTCTCTGAGCAAGGCGAGCAGCCCCAGGGAGGTCTCCAATGAAAAATAGCGCGCAGTCTGCTCCCATGCGGAGATTTCGGACAACACAAGAACGGCGGCATCATAGCCGCCGCATCCGCTGCGCGCCGCGGCAGGATCGCATTCGGTTCCGACACTGTACCCCTTCTCTTCAAGAAGACAGGCGATCTTCTGCGCCGCCGACGGCACGTCGCTGCACACCAATATTCTCATGGTAAGCACCTCCTTGTGCTCCGCCCTTTAATTTTGCGTATACATCTGACGGTAAGGATTGTCGCTGTTCGGCGTGAGCCTGTAATAGGTTGCGCACAAAAATTTTGCGCTGTCCTTCCCGAATTTTTTGCACCATTCGCGCACCAGCTCCGCGGCCTCGCCCTCGGGCAGGCAATCGAGCTTTTCCGCCTTGACCTGCGCGGGCAGACGCGTGGGGATGCTGTTGCACCGCAGATAGATCTCTCCGCCGTGCATTCCCGTGCCGCAGAAGTTGCCGATGATGGGTTTTCCCTCTTCCGTTTCTCCGAGCACGATGATGATGCCGCCCGCCTGGTATTCGCCGAGGAAGCTCCCCGCCCTGCCGCCGATGACGATGGCTGGCTTGTTTTCCTTATATGCCTTCATGTGGATGCCGCAGCGGTAGCCCGCATCGCCGCGCACAAAAATTTTGCCGCCGCGCATCGCGTAGCCCGTTGCGTCGCCCGCACTGCCGAATACGACGATCTCGCCGCCGTTCATGGTGTCGCCCGTCGCTTCCTGCACGTTGCCGTGCACGGTGACGCTGCACCCGTTCAGATAAGAACCAAAAGCGTTGCCCGGCGTGCCGTCGATTTCCAGCGTTTTGCCCGAAAGGCCGCCGGCGATGTACCTCTGGCCGTTGCAATTTTCAATATGAATGGTTTCGTCCGCGCTTTCCCGCACCTGCTTATTGAGCACGGAAAAGTGCATACCCTTTGCGTCGATATTCATGTTTTACACCTTCCTTGCCAGTTTTTGCTCGCGGAACGCCTCCGAGAAGGCGAGAAGTCCGGGATCCTTTTTCAGCGCTTCAAAGTCCACTTCCGAAAGGGACGTCTGATTGCGCAGAAGGGACGTATAAATGCCCGCGCGTTCGGGCAGGTCGATGAGGATAAACCCGTTGAGTTTGTCTCCGTCAAAGAAGAGTTTTTTGTACGTTTCGCCCTCTTTTTCCTCATACGTATCCCCGAAATAGGAACCCGCCGTGAGGACGTGCGAACCGAAAAATCCGATGGCGTTCATGGGAACGGCGTTGGTGAAGTGCGCCTCTCCGCCCGCCATGTTCGTGCCCGCGCACGAGCCCTGGAACTGCGCGTTGGGAAGGAGCGCCAGAATGCGGCTCTGTCCGCAGGTGATGTCGTAGCTTTCCGTGCAGTCGCCCGCGGCGTACACGTCTTTGAGAGAGGTCTCCTGCCTGTCGTCGGTGAGGATACCCCTGCCGACTTTGCCGCCCGCTTCCTTGACCAGCTCGACGTTGGGACGGACGCCCGCCGCCACCACGAGGATGTCGAAAGGAACGGTTGCGCCGCTTTTGAGGTGCACCACGCCCTTTTCAAAGCTTGCCACGCTGTCGGAAAGGTAGAACTCCGCGCCGTGCTTTTCCAGCTGTTTCTGAATGATGGATGCGCCGTAATCGTCGAGAATGCTGGGCAGAATGTGCGGCGCCATGTCCACGACGGTGACTTTGCCGACCCTGTCCGCGATGCCTTCCAGACATTTCAGCCCGATCAGCCCCGCGCCGACGATGAGCACTTTCTTTTCGGGGGCGAGCTGTTTTTCCAGCGCGAGCGCGTCCGCGTACGTCATAAACGTGAAGTACTCGTTTTTGTCCAGCCCCTCCATGGGAGGAACAAAGGGCCTGCTGCCCGTTGCGACGAGCAGTTTATCGTATTTTACCTTTTTTCCGCCCTGCAGGAGAACCTGTTTTTTTGCCGCGTCGATGTGCTCGGCGCGCACGGAAAACATGGTACGTATGTTGTTTTTCCGGTAAAAATCCGCGGGACGGTAGTTCATGTGCGCGGCGTCCGTCTTGCCCAGCAGATAGTAAGAGATCAGCGGTCTGCCGTATGTAGGAAAAGCTTCGTCCGAAAGGATGGTGATGCTGCCCGCCTGGTCCAGTTTGCGGATGCTCTCCGCGGCGGCGATGCCTGCCGTGGAATTTCCGATGATGACGTATTCCATATCAGTCCCTCTCCTCATACACGATGGCGTTGTTGATGCAGTTTTTCACGCAGTTGGGTTCGCCCGTGAGATTGTCCGTACAGAGCATACATTTCTGCGCGACGCCCCCTTCGGGTGCGGGCATGATGGCGCCGAACGGGCAGACGAGCACGCAGGTCAGGCACCCGACGCATTTCTCCCGGTCGATGACGACCATGCCGTCCTGAAAGGAGAGCGCGCCCGAAATACAGGAACGGACGCACACCGCATCGGTGCAGTGGCGGCAGTTGACGGCAAAATGCACGTCCCCGCCGTCCTCCACGCGGATCTTGGGGTGAATGGTTTTGCCCTTGAGGGCCTTGACCATATCGGTAAGGTGAGAGTTTGCAAAGGCGCACTCGTATTCACAGCGATGACAGCCGAGACACCATTTTTCGTTGACGTAGATGCGTTTCATAAAAAAACCTCCGCTCGCGGTGTACCGCAAACGGAGGTCTGCGGTACCGTGATCTGCCGATTTTTGCACGGCAAGCCCTCACGGCACCATTTTTCACATTGCCGTGAAGTTACATTTCGATATAAGCGTCGCGCTCCGCGCCCACGGAGACGTAACGGATCTTGCATTCGCAGGCGCGTTCGATGTAGTGAATGTAATCGAGCGCCTCTTTGGGCAGTTCTTCCTTTTTGCGGCACTTGGAAATGTCGCAATTCCAGCCCCTGATCTTTTCAAACACGGGTTTGCACTCTGCCAGCACGTCGGGGAACGGAAATTCCGTGATCACTTTTCCGTTGAGTTCGTATCCCGTGCAGATCTCCAGTTCGTCGTGACCGGAGAGAATGTCCAGCTTTGTGAGCGCGATCTCGTCCGCGCCCTGGCAGCGGATGCCGTACTTGGACGCGACCACGTCGAACGGCCCTACCCTTCTGGGTCTGCCCGTCGCCGCGCCGTATTCTCCGCCCGCCGCGCGCAGTTTTTCCGCCTTTTCGCCGAAATACTCGCAGGTGAACGGGCCCTCGCCCACGCAAGAAGAATACGCCTTCATGATGCCGATGACGTTGTCCAGCTTGAGGTTGGGAACGCCCGCACCGATGGGCGCATACGCCGCGATGGTGTTGGAAGAAGACGTATAGGGATAAATGCCGAAGTCGATGTCGCGCAGAGCGCCCAGCTGTGCCTCGAACATGATCTTCTTGCCCGCCTTGTTTGCTTCGTTGAGGTACAGGCCGGTATCCACGATATAATCTTTGAGGGGTGCGCCGTACTCTTCAAAGTAGGCGATCATATCTTCCGTCCTGACGGGCTCGGCGCCGTAAGCGTTGACAATGGTGAGGTTTTTCCACTCCACGATGTCGGGAATACGCTTTTTCAGCAGCTCCATGTTGAGAAGTTCACCCATGCGGAAGGACTTTTTCAGGTACTTATCCGCATACACGGGCGCGATGCCGCGCTTGGTGGAACCGAACTTCTTGTCGGCAAGGCGCTCCTCTTCCAGGCAGTCCTGCTGTACGTTGTACGGCATGGTGATGACCGCACGGTCGGAAATTTTCAGGTTTGCGGGAGAAATTTCGATCCCTGCTTCGCGCAGGCGCGCCATTTCCCCGACCAAATGCTTGATGTCCACGACCATGCCGGGGCCCATCACGCACACGACACCTTCGCGCAAGATCCCCGAAGGGAGCAGATTCAAAACAAATTTGCCGCGCTCGTTGATGACCGTATGCCCCGCGTTATTGCCGCCCTGGTAACGGCAGACGATGTCAAAATCCTTGGAAAGCAGATCGACCATGCGGCCTTTGCCTTCGTCGCCCCAGTTGATACCGACAATAGATGTTAACATATGAACTTCCTCACAAGATATAATTTTCAGAGCACGAGAAGCAAAACTTCTCCACGCTGTATATTATACCTCATTTTTGCGCCCGTGCAAAGCAAATTTTGCACAAAATCACACTTTTTACATAGATTGTCCGGCGTATTTTATGCCGAGCACGGAAAGTTCGGTGTCCGTCAGCCCGATCCCGCGCAGCATCAGCCTGTTGCCGCGCAGCGCTTCGACGGAATTGATGCCCATGCCGCCCATGATCTCCTGCAATTCGTGGTTCCATGCAGTGACCAGATTGACCAGCCGCTTGTACCCGACGTCGGGATTGAGCCTCTTGACGAGGTCGGGACGCTGGGTGGCAATGCCCCAGTTGCACTTGCCCGCCTGGCAGGTGCGGCACAGATGACAGCCGAGCGCCAGAAGCGCCGCCGTTCCGATGTAGCAGGCGTCCGCGCCCAGCGCGATCGCCTTGACGAGGTCTGCGCTCGAACGGA
>ERZ1643251.1681-NODE-1681-length-24601-cov-9.802778_pt1 | contig 24601 bp, 22 predicted proteins | sample MGYA00579261_ERZ1643251 | MGnify/ENA primary metagenome ERZ1643251 (study PRJEB29033, sample SAMEA4952267) | chicken gut metagenome | biome: Broiler Chicken; feature: Gastrointestinal Tract; material: Caecum | place: Ireland | collected 2018 | study: Broiler... | reverse complement strand
GTCTGTTAAATGAGAGAGACGGACTGGCTCTTGGTATCTGCAACGGCTTCCAGGCCCTGATCAAGCTGGGACTGGTTCCTTACGGTGAGATCATGGGACAGACAGAAGAATCACCTACACTGACCTTTAATACCATTGGCCGTCATATTTCCAAGATGGTTTACACCAAAGTGGTGACAAACAAATCCCCATGGCTGTTAAAGGCAGAGCTTGGAAAAGTTTACACCAATCCGGCTTCCCACGGTGAAGGACGGTTCGTAGCTAACGAAGAATGGCTGAAGAAACTCTTTGAGAACGGCCAGGTGGCTACTCAGTACTGCGACCTGAATGGAAATATTACTATGGACGAAGAATGGAATGTAAACGGTTCCTACTGTGCTATCGAAGGAATCACCAGCCCTGACGGACGTGTTCTGGGTAAGATGGCTCATTCCGAAAGAAGAGGCGACGGCGTAGCCATTAATATCTACGGAGAGCAGGACATGAAGATCTTCGAGTCCGGAGTGGAGTATTTCAAATAAGATATTGCTGAAGAGAAAGTAACTTAATGACAGTTAGATAAGCGAGCAGCAGAAAACGGGTAAGAGGCTAAAAGATTCTTGCCCGTTTTTCTATATATTAATGAAGAGTTTTGCTGTCCGTTGTCTATATAGAATGGAATAAGGTAAAATTAATAGAGGCTTACTATGGAACATTTTGGTGTAACTGTACGTTCTGGAAAATATGGCCTAGAACTAACAAGGGAAAAGTATGCATTTATCAATAATAAATCTTCTTTTAACAAAAGCCCATATTTAGTTATAAGAGATGCTTATACTGATGAAACTGGGAAATATTATACAGATGAATGGTGTCTTGAATATAAAGAAAAATGTCTTCAAAATTTTGATTTAAATATGAAATTTTTTTCGTATTTAAATCATGATGAATTTGAACATGAAATCACTAACTTTCTTCAAGACAATAAAGAGTTTAAATGTGTACATGATTTAAAAGAATGGAAAGGAATTAGAGGATATTATCTGATGATACTTGATAAGTATTGTCAAATTTATGTTGGAACGACAGATGATATAAAATCACGCATTCAATAACATTGGTCTTTCAGATGTAAAAAGGTTGAATGCAATAATTTTTCATGATATGCTTAAATTAGCAATTCTATTATTTTCTTTAGTTCTATTTTGATTCATTTATGAATGTTCAGTATTAAAAAGTTATTTTTTAGTGATTAACAGTGCTATTCCCCAAACAAAATTATCTGCCAACTAATGCTAAAAGACTGCGTAGCAGGAAATAAATAAAGGAGGTGTACTTTGGAGAATATAGAGATAAGAAATATTCCAGTAGTTGAAAATATTATATTTTCAGGTAAACAGAATATCCCATGGAAATGTGTCGAAAAGTATCTGAAGTCTTATGTGGGATTGGTAGTTAAGGTAGAAGAATATCAAGATAAAATAGTGATAGCCGGCAACTTCCCAGATGAATATACAGGCTCAAAATACACAAAATCTTTAAGAGGAGCAGTGGCAAAAGCTAAAGCAAATGCGGTGCAAGTTATTGAACCAATGATTCAGTATGCAACAAACAGAAGATGGACTGAAAACAAAAGTAAAAAACATAAGAAAGATGCGTCTGAGGGCTGGTACCGGTATGATACTAAATTTTATATACAAGTCCAAAGCAGCAATGAATTCAACAGGCGGCTTAATCTATATAGTGCTTCAATTATTGTCAGGATGACTTTAGATGGATTATTTTTATATGATGTAATAAATATAAAAAAAGAAGCGAGTAAGCCGCTTGAGTCACCATGACTGTACGGTAGAAAACCGCTTCTTTTCTTTAAACTATCATAAATATAGAAATAATGCAAGTAGAAATTTTTGTTCCTGAATATTCACGTCCGCTTCCTGTTTTCAAAAAAGGGTATCTTTTCAATAGCATCCAGTATATCCTGAAAATCTTTCCTGGGAGCCAGGTCTATGTATTTTCTTAAGAGGTCAGTCTCCTGTTTTTTGTATGGGCCGTAGAAGATATTGTAAAGATCGTGGCCTCGGATATAGATTTTAATCTCTTCCATATGTTCCTTAATATCTTCTTCCGTTTCCAGATTCTGTCCCAGAACCTGAATGAGGTGGCGTCCGCTCCGGGTGCGGTGGAGATATTCTGTCCATTTTTCCAGAAGGATTTTATAGAAATCTTCCGGCTTGGGAAGGATATCAAGCCTGGCCATAACCTCCGGATTCAAAAAATAATTTTCAAAAGAATAATATTTCAGGACCAGCACGTTTTTCGACGTCACTCTGGGCAGGCGGTCTACATCTTCCAGATTCCGTTCCTCATAATATCTGCATAGAGAACGGACCAGCTCCTGGTGATCTTTGCCGTCTCCGTCCCGGATCATGAGAAACTGATCTTTCAGGTAGACCTGATTCATATATTTCAGGTTTGCATAGGTCTTGATGTTGGTACAGCTATTAGTAGTTATAATAGAAATCCGTGAGAGACTGCCGTCTTCGTTGTAGATTTCGGAATAGTATTTTTCCAGAAGAAGAGGAAGGCGGCTTTTGTCCTGCTTTCCCTCTACGATAAAAACAAAATCCACACCCAGGAGATCTCCCGCAGAGTAGCCCAGATCTTCCAGGACCCGTGAGAGGCTGGTCTTTTCCCGAAGGCTGGGAAGACCTTTTTCATCGAGAACAATCTGCCGTATCTGCCGGCTGTTAAATGGGGACAGCAGATTGGGAGAGTGGGTGGAAAAAATTACCTGGCACTTTTTGGAAAGCCGGTAAAGGATTTCGCTGGAAGTCTTTTGAAGCTGAGGATGAAGAAAGATTTCCGGATCTTCCATAAGGAGAAGGGCAGGAAGCCGGTCCTCTTCTTCCATGTAGGCTTCCAGAAGAGACAAAAGGTAAATGCTCCGCATGCCTTCTCCCAGCTGAGATACGGGAAAAGGATCTTCATGGTTTCTCTGTCGGATATATCCATGAACCTGGAAAAGCTCTCCCGTATGGCTGGTGAGGTCATAGGTAATCTCCCCATGGTAACCGCTGTTTTTTCCGAAATACTGGTTTACCTTGTCTGAAAAATCTTTCAGATTCATATGATACAATTTATATTCCAGAAGCTTTTCTGTTTCGAAGGCGTTCAGCTCTTCCGGGGTTTTCCTGTTCAGAAGGCCAATACAGGAAAAACAGTGGGTACATTTTTTCATTGGGTCGAAAAGGCAGCAGTCCATACGCATCTGATTCAGCAGATCATCTTCGGTAAAGGACAGGAGATTGTGCTGGACCTTTTCCAGATTCCTTTCACTGTCCAGAAAATAGACAGAGGGAAGAAGCTGGGGAATGTAGCGGTTGTTTTTATGAAAACCGTCATGGTACCGGATACTGCCATTCTGATTGGAAATATAGGTAAAGGTCAGCACATCCTTTTGGAAAGAGGGAAGCTTCTGACAGAAATCCCGATACCAGGAGTCCCACCGTTTATAGGAGCTGACTTTTTTTGCCTGAAATAGAAGTTCCAGATCCCGGGAGGTCAGGGAGAGGGAAATAGAAATTTCAATGTTCTGCTTCTGAAGGTTAAAATCAGAAGCAGAAGGGCGATATTCTCCCATAGCAGCGGCAACAGCCTGAAGGACAGAAGACTTCCCTACACTGTTTTGTCCCACTAAAATCAAGGCAGATTCGATATCCCGGATGATCATGTTTTCTATGGATTTAAAATTCTGTATCTGAAGAAAAGAAATTTCCATGGAAGGCCTCCTCGTGCAAGACTTATAAGATATACTCATCATAGCATAGGGCAGGGAAAAATGATAGAAGAAGACAGGAGAAGCTTTGAAAATCTTTAGTGTAAAAAGAGTTTGACATTTTGTATCATAAGCACTATACTGAATATGTAAAAAGGATTTGACATATTAGAAGTTAAGGGGGATTTTTATGGACAAAGCAGTTGTTGCAACGATTATTTTTGTGGCTGTATTATTGATTTTTGCCGTGCTGGATATTCTTATGATCATATCTCTGGTCCGGCCTGGAGACGAAAGAGGGCAGGTTATTGTATGGAAAGCCAGTGCTTTTACCCTTCTTGGCATGACAGGTGCTTTGATAATCGAGGTCATTGAAAGTATTGCCAGCGGACAGGAAATGGCGATCAATCCTTTTGTCCATTTAACAGCTACAGGGATTGTTTATTTCGGCGCACTGTTATTTTTCAAGAAAAGGCACGGTGGATAATATGGAAAACAGAATCAGAGAAATCCGGAAAGGGCTGGGGATTTCCCAGGAAGAGCTGGCAAAAAAATGCGGTGTGTCCAGACAGACGGTAAATGCCATAGAGAATAATAAATATGATCCAACTCTTTCGCTGGCCTTTCGTCTGGCAATGGAGCTTCAGATACGGGTAGATGAACTTTTTGTATTTCGCAGGGAATAGAGAAGGATAGTAATAAGGAACTGTCGCATTAAAACATATTCTCGATTTTGATTAATGCGACAGTTCCTTAAAGATTTAGCGGATACCGTTAAACTTTCCAAATGCTTTTTTCAGTTTTCCATTTTGAGAAATATTTCCGTTGCTGCAGACGATTACCTCTGTAAAGTGTTTCGGATTTTCATAGTCTTTGCTGTTTCCGTCGTCATCGTACAGCTCATAAGCTGCTTTGTCTGTAACATATCCCAGCAGATCCAGATGTTCAAAATCCATATCCGCTACGCTTCTTGCGCTTTTTGCCACAGGAATTACATGATTTTTCCGGATAAAGAAAATCAGTTCTTCCATGGCTGCGGGCACGTAGTGATGGCCTTTTTCCATGACCCGGACATCATAGTCTTCTGGAGTCCGCATAGTCACAAGCATCATATCTTCCGGCAGATATACATAGCGGCCAGCAGCATTCTGCTCATGGACCGGAGCCACCATGATACTGTCACCTACCATCAACTGATCTTCTACCTGATCTGCAAAAGAATCTTCAGGATAATCAAAGGCCAGGGGGCGGAACATCATCTCATCTCTCAGGGCAGCTTTCATGTATTCGCTGTATAAATAAGGCAGGAGACTGTAGCGGATTTTTATCATATTTCCGCAGGCTTTACTGTTTGAGAACTGATACAGTTCCTGTTCACGGGTTCCCAGGGCGGAATGGTTCCTCATCAGAGGAGTAAAGAGGCCGAACTGCATCCAGCGCAGCACCAGGTCCTCTGTTGTGTCAGCACCGAAGCCGCCCAGGTCTGCACCAGTGTACAAAAATCCACACATATTCAGAGAAGGCATCATTTTGATGTTCAGCAGCAGATGAGACCACCAGGACAGGTTGTCACCCTGCCAGATTCCGCCGTATCGATGCATTCCAATATAGGAAGAGCGGGAGAACATGAGGATTCTCTTGTCAGGCTCCAGTTCCTCAAAGGCTTCTCCGGCTGCACGGGTCATATTGTATCCATACAGATTATGGACTTTATCGTGACGCACAGGAGTTCCCTCTCCATTGAAATTATGGTAAAAGCTGCGGTAATCTTCCGGATTATTAGCAAGTCCCAGGACCAGATCTTTAAAGTGAAAATGAGTCATCAGGTCCTGATTTTTTCCCCGGAAAGTTTCCAGTTCATCGAATACTTTTTCCAGCCGCTTTTCTGAGTAGAAAATAGCAGGCTCGTTCATATCATTCCAGAATCCATCAATGCCCTGTTCCAGAAGAAATTTATACTTCAGACCAAACCAGCGGCGGGCTTCCGGATTCAGCATATCCGGGAAGTGGACCCGTCCCGGCCATACGGCAGCAACAAAGTCTTTTCCTTCTTCATCTTTGCAGAAATAGCCTTTTTCTACCCCTTCTTCATAAACAGGATAGCCTTCTTCAATTTTAACTCCGGCATCAATGATAGGAACCAGATGAATATGCTTTTCCTGCATTTCTTTTACAAATTCCGGGAAATTGGGGAAAGTTTCATCGTTCAAAGTAAAATCTTTAAATCGCTCCATATAGTCGATATCCAGGTAGATGCTGTCCAGGGGAATATCCAGTTCCCGATACCGGCGTTCTACTTCTCGGATGTCTTCTTCAGATTTATAACCCCAGCGGCTCTGACCAAAGCCAAAAGCCCATTTGGGCGGGATATAGCTCCGTCCGATCATACGGCGGAACTGATGCACAATGTCTTTGAGATCCTTTCCGTCTATATAATACAGGTCCATGTCCCAGTTATCCATGGTAATCTCCGCAGTATCTTGCTGAGTATACCCCAGGTCAAAGGTGACTTTTCCAGGATTGTCCAGGAAGATTCCGAAGGGCTTTTTTTCGGCAAATATCAGAAAATTATGGGCCGCATAGAGAGAATGGGTGTCTTCTCGATGGTTAGGGTCATCGGTGCAGTCACTGGTATAGATCCAGCCCCTTTTATTAATGCCCCGGACCTGCTCGCCCAGGCCATATACCGGCCTCACTTTAGTCATTTTAAAGGAAATTTTTTCTCCTTCTTTTACTTCTATACAAGGGATCTTACCTTCTTCAACGGGGTAGTTTTCTACTACCGCCTCTGTATTCAGCGGATTTCCGAAACGAAATTTATGGATCATCTTTATCTCCTTTCTGCTGCTTTGACACAGTTTAATGCCTTATGATATTATTATAGCGGCAGCAGAAGGGATTTTCTTGCATATTTCCAGCTTTTTCTAACACAATCCTGCTGTCAAAGGAGATTATTTATGAAACAAAACCCTAACCTGTTTGAGGCGGTGCAGCATGGTTCTGCCATGTTCCCCCTGGAATACTATCACTGTGTTTTTCCTCTTGGAATCAGTAACCTGCCGGTACACTGGCATGAGGAATTTGAGATTACTCTGGTGCAGAAAGGCACCTGCATCTATCAGATTAATCTTCATCCCTATAAAATCAGTCAGGGGGATATTCTGATCCTTCCTCCAGGAATGCTTCATGGAACTGGCGAACAGCCTGAGACAGAATTTATTACAGACAGCTTTGTTTTTTGCCTGGATATGCTGGAGAGTCAAAGAACAGACTCTTGTACTACAGAATTTTTTGCCCCTTTGATCAGTGGAATGCTTCGTTTTCCTGTATATCTTCCGGCAGAAGATTCCATGGCCAGGCTCCTTGGGGAATCCTTTGAGAAAATCCGGCAGACCTTTCTTCAAAAGCCCCTTGGCTATGAACTGGAGATTAAGTCGGAGCTTCTCCATTTGTTTTTCCTGCTGTACAGCCAGGTACCGTATCAGCGGAGCAGCCAGGAACACAGAGAGATTACAGAGAAGCTGAAGCTGGTGCTGCAGTTTATCCAGGATCATTATCAGCAGGGGATTACCGTAAAGGAGCTGGCAGAGCTCTGTCATTCCAGTGAGTACCATTTTATGCGTTTTTTTAAACGGCATATGAATATGACCAGTATTGAATATCTCAATCAGTATCGGCTGGAAATGGCTTCCCGCCAGCTTGCGGAAACAAATCTCTCTGTGACCAGCATTGCTTTGGAGTCAGGGTTTAATAATATTTCATATTTTAACAGGGTATTTAAGCGAAAATTTGGAGTTACGCCTATGGAATACCGCGCTTACAGTAAAAAGAGTTAACGCAAATGGATGTCTGCAACTTCACTGTTGGTCCAAATCCGGACAGGAAGCTGGAAGAATCCGGCACCGGAGGAAATAATGGTGTGAGTTCTGCCAAAAGTTTCATGACCTATGAGTTTCCACAATTTTCTGATTAAGAAAAGCTATATAGATATGGATTATTTATACGGAAAACTCAGCAAAGCCCAGGGACTTTTTGTTATTGTAAGAATTGAAAAAGATCTCATATTTCCTGTATAATGAACAGAAGGGAAAAATCTGTTTAGAGGAGGGCGTAATTTATGGCTTATAAGAATGAGTGGCTTCTGCTAGAGGCAGATGATGATATAGATGAGATGGAGCATAGGGAGCCCACTGAGGAATTTTTATTCTACCGGGCTGTGGCCAGCGGAGACGTAGAGCAAGTAAAGAAAAATTGTGATCAGGGCCGGTTTATGGAAGAAGAAGGCGTAGGCGTTTTATCCAGGGATCCTGTGACAAATCTGAAATATCATTTTGTGATCACAACGGCTATGATCACCCGTCTGTGCAGGCAAAACGGCATGGAGTTGGAGCAGGCCTTCCGGCTCAGCGATTTCTATATTCAGAAGCTGGACGATATCTCTACAAAAGAGGGAGTGAAGAAGCTACATGATGAAATGGTCATGGACTATACGGAAAAAATGCGGAAATATTTCCGCAGCGATACCAATTCCAGACATATAAATGTGTGTAAGGAATACATCTATTCCCATATTAAAGAGCGGATCACCATTGAAGATCTGGCTGATGAACTGGGGGTTTCTGCCAGCTATCTTTCCAGGCTGTTTAAAAAAGAGACTGGAGAATCCGTCAGTGCATATATACGAAAACAAAAAATTGAAATGGCAAAGAACATGCTGAGATACAGTGATTATTCCATGATAGAAATTGCAAACCGTCTGGCTTTTTCTTCCCAGAGCCATTTTATCCAGCAGTTCCGTGAGGTAGTTGGAATGACTCCGAAAAAGTATCGGGACGAATATTATATGGTACAGTGGGATATTACAAAAGAAACAGAGTCTGAACCATAAGAAGTGGAAACAGCACCGGATAAGGCTTTCTGTGCAGGCCTTATCCGGTGCTGTTTTTTAAAGGATCAGAGTGATTTCATTTTCATCCAGAAGCAATTTTTCCGGGATATAATTATCCTCCAGTTCTTTGCCGTTTAAGAGCAGCTTTACACATCCGGATTCATGACCGGAAGGATTCTCTACAGAAATATGCAGTTTCCTTCCACGGAAATCTTTGCGGATCTCAAAATGATCCCAGTCCTTCGGAACAGAAGGGGAGATCCGGATACCCTCCAGATCGGGACGGAGTCCTAAAATACCTTCTACACATCCGACCATAACCGTTGAGGCGGTACCTGTGAGCCAGTGGACATGAGACCGGCCAAAGTGGCTGCTGGCCCGGCCCTCTGTAAACTGACCGTAGCAGTAGGGCTCCAGACGGCGGATTTCTGCCTGGTCATTCTGGGCTGCCGGAGCATTTTCCAGGAAATATTCAAATGCCCGTTCTCCATGTCCCTTCAGAGCCTCTGCCAGGATCAGCCATCCCTGAGACTGAGAGAAGATACCGGCATTTTCTTTTACGCCCTGATTATAGATCACTGCCAGAGCGCCGTCGAAGGCATGAGCGTGATAAGGAGGATCCATAAGGATGGCTCCGTATTGGGTATTGAGACGTTTATGGACATTTTCCATGATAAGATCTCCCTGGTCTTCGGTAGCCAGGCCGCTGATCACTGCCCAGCTCTGAGGATTCAGCCAGAAGTTAGCCTCAGGATCTTCGGCAGCCCCGATCCGGTCTCCGGATTCGGTATATCCCCGGATAAAGCGGTCTTTGTCCCAGCACAGAGTCTGGATCTTTTCTTCCATGCTTTTCTGAGTCTCTTCCAGAAAACGGAGATACTGGTCGTCTTTTTTATGGAGAGCAAATTTCTTCATTAATGTTAGTGCATAGTAGAACTGCAGGGCAACAAAAGAAGACTCTCCCTGGGCCCCCAGACGGAGACAGTCATTCCAGTCTGCATACAATCCTGCCGGCATGCCATGAGGTCCCAGATGATCCAAGGAGAACTGGATCGCCCGTTTCAGATGTTCATAGACACTGCCCTCCTCTTTATTGGCAAAGGGGATGACTTCATCCAGAAAGCCGGTATTTCCTGTCTCGGAAATATATTTATAGACTGTAGGGAACAGCCAAAGGGCATCGTCTGCCCGGTATGCGGGATGTCCCGTAGCCTGTACATAGGAAGGATCGTCAGGAGTATCTTCATGTCCCGGGTTATGGGTGAACTTTACAAGAGGAAGTCCTCCCCCGTTGTTTACCTGGGCAGACAGCATGAAACGTATTTTTTCAGCCGCCATCTCCGGGGAAAGATGGATGATCCCCTGGATATCCTGCACTGTGTCACGGTAGCCGTATCCGTTGCGCAGACCGCAGTAGATGAAAGAGGCAGCCCGGGACCAGATGAAGGTTATGAAGCAGTTATAGGCATTCCAGGTATTGATCATAGTGTTAAAGGCAGGACTGGGAGTCTTTACCTGGAGATGATCCAGTCTGCCGTTCCAGTCTGCTTTCAGCGTTTCAACCTCCTGGAGGATCTGTTCCTGTGGATTTTTGTAGGAAGCAAGAATTTCTGCACACTTTTCAGAGGAATCCATTCCCAGGACAAAGAGGATGGTTTTGGATTCTCCCGGCTGTAACGTCACGATGCAGGAGAGAGCGCCGCAGGAATTTTCATTATAGCTGGTGACATTTCCCAGATCTCCGGACACTACACCTTGGGGATTTCCATATCCGTGATATTTTCCAAGGAAAACATCCTTGTCTCCGCAGTAGGAAGAAACCTTCTCCCCCGCCAGGCCGAAAAACCGCTCTGTGACATTTTTTTCATCTACAAGCCTGTCCTCCGGCTGAGCATCCAGGTTTCCGTGTATCTGCTGAATAATGGAATTATTCCGGAACAGGGTCCTGGTTATAAAAAGAGAGTACTGAAGATTGACCTGATCCTGCTCGTAATTGCTGTGATTGGTAAATTCTCCGTATCCGGTTAAAGTAAGTTCCCGGGACTCAGAAGACTCATTGGCCACTGTAAGCCCCCATACTTCATAGGTTTTTCCAAGAGGAACATAATAGAGAGCTTCGGAACGGATCCCGGCATAGGAAGCAGTCATTTTTGTATAGCCCAGACCATGACGGCACTGGCTGTCATATCTGTCCAGATCTTTTCCTACCGGCTGCCAGGAAGCAGACCAGTAATCCTTTGACTGGTTATCCCGGATATAGAGGTATCGTCCCGGCTGATCGAAATTATTGAATACATATCGGAGGATCCTTCCATTAGCGCCCGATTTGGCGAAACTGTATCCTCCTGCATTGTTGGAGATGATAGCTCCATATTCAGGAGAACCCAGATAATTCACCCAGGGAGCCGGGGTATCCGGCCGTTCAATTACATATTCTCGGTTTTTATCATCAAAATATCCGTATTTCATTATGAATACCTGCCTTTCAATTTCTATTTAAATAAGTTTTATAGTGACAGAATGCAACCCATCTCCAAGACTATCCAGTGTTTTTTGGGAGAGAACCCCATAAGAATTATCAACAACAGGAAGTTCCCTGCCTTCACAGACAGCGGAAGCAAGGGTATAGTTACCATAGTCTTTTCTGTCTGCATTCTCGAAGATGACATCTAAAGTTCTATTGGCAAAAGAGATCCGGATGGAAGCTTTTCCCTGGCTGTCAAATTGCTCTGCCAGAAGTTTGGGAGCGATGATAAGATCCCCGCCTTCTCCCCGGACGCCGAAGACCTGTGTGACCATGGTCAGCATATACCAGCTGGCGGCTCCTGTAAGATAGTGGTACATGCCCCGGCCATCTGAACGGAAATATTCGGGAATCCCAGGATAGATCCGGCTGGTGTTAAAATCCAGAGCTGTATCAGACAGAGATTTCAGGACTTTCCAGCCTTCCTTTGCATAGCCACGGCGATATAAGGCATTTCCATACATGACAGCCATATGAGAGAATACAGCTCCGTTTTCCTTTTCCCCATAGGCAAATCCAAACATCCGGCCAAGGTCAAATTTTAATTCATGGAAATCTGTATTCAGCCGGTATCCTCCGATTTCCTTTTCATATAAGTAATGATCGGCGCTTTTTATAATGCTTCTGATCTGAGGGTCCTCGGCTACTTTTCCCATAATGGCGAAAACCTGCCCTGTAAGCATCATTCGTACCTGGTCTTCCAGGATACCTTCTACAGCCTGGCCGTGATTGTCATAGTAACTGTTGAACCAGCCTTCTCCCTGGCCGGCCTGGATCCATTCCTGTTTCCGGATGTGCCCGGACAGCCATTGGGCTTTGTGCTCAAGATTTTCAGCAAGAGACAGGAGAGAAAATGTTTTTCGTCTGCCGCTGACATGATGGCGGCACAGGGAAGTAAAGCGGGCCAGGACCTGCTGCTTCTCGCTGATATTATCGTAAAGTTCTTTATCATCCTTAAGTAAAACTTCCAGCTCTTCCAACAGGTCTGTGGTTTTGACAGATCCGGTGTCTGCTAAAGCACGGATCAGCTCAGCCAGTTCCCGGAGATTCCCAGCATAGGCACAGGTGAAAGCTACACTTTCTCCTCTTTCTGATGCCATGTCTAAGGCGTCATTCCAGTCTGCTCCCCGGAGCCGGCAGATATTGTGTTCTCCCACCTCATAAAAAGCGGTGAGCTGCTGGATCAGCAGATGCTCCAGGATACTTCCGGTGTAGATCTGTTCCTGGCCGGTCATTTGAAGGTTTCCCTGGCTTTCTGTCCAGAGGGTATCCAGCTCGGTCCCTCTCCGGGCCTGTCCGTCTTTAAAATAAGGAACCTGCCTTGTGAGAATCCGGATATCTCCCGTCTGATCAATATAAAGCTTGGTGGTCATCTGCGGCCAGAGACCATGGTCCATCCATACACGGGCGATTCCGTTTCGGTCTGCGATAAAGTTTCCGTCTCCGGCTCCTATGATGGTAGCGTTAGTGCCGTCAATGCGGACTCCGGAAAAATTTTTCTCAATCATCATTCCTACGTCTTTAGGATCCATTAACAGAAGAGAGAGGCAGTCCTGCCACAGATCCCGCCATCCCCGGCCCCCTCTTCCATAATCATGGTGAGGAAGGAAAGAACAGCCGAAGAGGCGGCGGAGAAATGGCTGAAAACATACCCATTTCATATAATTGTCAAAATCCCTGTCTCCTGTATGGAAGCCCACATTTACCTTTTTCTGCCAGTAAGCTTTTGTTTCTTCCAGGAGAGCTTCTGTTTTATCAGCAGTATTGCATTTTTCAAAGAGCTGATCGATTTCCTCTTCCTGATCTGCAATGCCAAGCATAAGAATATAGCTGGCCTTTTCTCCGGGATCCAGGATTAATGCGGGGAAACGGAAAGCGCCCATGGCCTCCCGTCCGTCGATCCTTGTAAATGGGGGACAGCCGGGGGCCCCTTCATAGACAGCCCGGGGATGGGTGAAACTGCCGCCTTCGCCCAGGAAAGCCTCTGTTGTGGGATAAAAACTTTCAGGTAATTCTCCCTTTCCACTGCAGCCTTTCACATAATAAATTTTGTGATTAGGCTGATGGCCCCGCTCATCAAAGGACATGGTGGGGCATACAAGAATACCGGATTCGTCGGTTCTGATACGGTGGAGAAGAGAGGTTACATGCCGGTGATCCCGTATATTATCAGCGCTGCGTCCGTAAACAGGAATTGCGGCATAGGGAAGCAGCTCTTGCTTTTCTTTGGAAAGATTTTTTACAGTGACATACATGATTTCCCCATTACAGTCCTTTGGAATAAAAGAAGTAACGGTGGACTCTAACTGCAATGATCTGGAAGTTCGTCTTACAGACTGCCACATAAAGCCGGCAGTCAGTTCACTGTTATCCTGGAGAGAAGAAAATTTCTGGTTCTCCTGTCCGCTGGAGACGCCTGCTGCAGAGTAAACGCCGGAATTCTTTACTGCAAACCAGAAATTGCGGCAGGAACGGTTATTATGAAGGTTTTCCGCACTTACCGGTTCCAGAAGAAAGGTATCCTGGTCTATTTTGGAGTCTCCGCCCAGATTGGGAGTAACGGCACTTTTTAATCCGGCTTCTGAGGCCAGGGGAAAATACAGATAACTGATGTTTTCCGGCTGCTGTACAGTAAAAGTGCCTTTGTCATCGATGAAATATAAAGGTTTCAATATTCGGTCTCCTTCCTTTTTCAGATTTGTTTAGGGGAATTATATAAGAATTTATTTTCTACAAAAATCAGATATCTGAGAAAAATATCAGAATCATGACATAGAATGTGTTTTTTTGCAAAACGGGTCATGAATCTGACATTTTGTTGAAATTTTTAATATATCCCAAAATGAAAAGCGTCTATAATCTGGTCATGTTCAATGAGAGGGCCATCTCACAGAAAAAATAATGAACAGGAGGTTATATGTAATGAAAAAGAAAGTGGTTGCAATGCTTTTGGCAGGCATTATGGCGGCCGGCGCTCTGGCAGGCTGCGGCGGTTCTTCTGATTCAGGACAGGGAGGATCCGGAAGCACAGAAGAAGGAAAGGTTATCAACATCTATACCTGGAATGATGAGTTCCGTACCCGTGTAGAGGCAGTTTATCCTGAAGTAGAAGAGACTTCCGCAGACGGAACCGTTACAACATTAAAGGATGGAACGGAAATCCACTGGATCGTAAACCCAAACCAGGACGGTGTGTATCAGCAGAAGCTGGATGAGGCCCTGATGAATCAGGCGGACGCAGCAGCAGATGATAAAGTGGATATCTTCTTATCTGAAACAGACTATGTGTATAAGTACACAGACGCTGAGGCTGATGTGGCTATGCCTCTTACAGATCTGGGGATCGATCCGGAGAAAGATCTGGCAGATCAGTATGAATTTACGAAAGTAACAGCTTCTGACCAGGACGGGGTACAGAGAGGTTCCACCTGGCAGTGCTGTCCGGGACTTCTGGTATACCGCAGAGATATTGCCAAAGATGTATTTGGCACAGATGATCCTGCAGCAGTAGGAGAGAAAGTAAAGGACTGGGATACATTGAAGACTACGGCTGAAGAATTAAAGGCAAAAGGCTACTATACCTTTTCTTCTTATGCAGATACTTTCCGTCTTTATGGAAACAGTATTTCTCAGCCTTGGGTAGCAGAGGGTGAAACAACTCTTAAAGTAGATCCTCAGATCATGGAGTGGGTGGAAACCTCCAAGGAATGGCTGGATGCAGGATATTATGATAAGACGGTAAAAGGCCAGTTTAATGACGACTGGAATAAGGCGATGGGTTCCGCTTCTAAAGTTTTTGCATTCCTTCTTCCGCCTTGGGGAATTGATTTTACTTTAAGTCCTAACTGGGACGGCGAAGCAGGCGCCTGGGCAGTTACCAATCCTCCTCAGGAATATAACTGGGGCGGTTCTTATATCCATGCCTGCACAGGAACAGACAATCCGGAACATGTAAAAGATATTATCCTGGCGCTCTCAGCGGATAAAGATAATCTCCTGCAGATTTCCAAAGACTATCTGGATTTCACCAACACAAAGAGTGGTATGTCTGAAGCGGCAGAAGATGATGCCAACTTCTCCTCCGAATTCCTTGGAGGACAGAATGCTTATAAATATTATGTGCCGGTAGCAGAAAATATTGAGATTGCTCCTCTTTCTGCTTACGACCAGGGATGTGTGGAACTGATCCAGAATGCTTTCAGCGATTACTTCCAGGGAAATGTTGACTTCGAGAGAGCAAAAGAAAACTTTGAAACTGCAATTAAAGAACGTTACCCGGATATTACAGAAATACAGTGGCCGGAATAAAGGGTAAAGTGCTGCCGTACAGAAGGTACGGCAGCCTTCTGACAGAAAGGAACGATGTTTTATGAAAAAAAAGAGTAAAAGCATCAGCTATGCAAAATGGGGATATCTTTTTATTCTTCCATTTTTCGTCTGCTTTTTGATTTTTTCTCTGATTCCGCTGGTAGATACCATCCGGTACAGTTTCTTTGAATACTATCGTTCAGGAATCAAAGAAGTGGGGCCGAATTTCATAGGCCTGGAGAATTATATCAGCCTTCTGAAATCTGATATGTTTAAATATGGAGGAAATACCTTGATCCTGTGGGTGATCGGATTTATTCCCCAGATCGTTATTGCCCTTCTTCTTGCCAGCTGGTTTACAGATATCCGTCTGAAAATCCATGGAAAACAGGCCTTTAAGGTAATTATTTACCTTCCCAACCTGATCATGGCTTCAGCTTTTGCCATGCTGTTCTTTGCCATGTTTTCCACTAACGGACCGATCAATTCTATTTTAACCTCATTGGGATGGATCAAAGAACCTATTGATTTTATGGGATCGGTTTTTGGGACCAGATCTTTGATCGGATTGATGAACTTCCTTATGTGGTTCGGAAATACCACCATTATGCTTATGGCGGCTATCATGGGAATCAGTCCGGATATTTTTGAAGCCTCAGAACTGGATGGCTGCGGCGGTCTGAAAAGATTTTTCTATATCACTCTGCCTCTGATCAGGCCGATCCTGGCTTACACATTGATCACTTCTATCATTGGCGGTCTGCAGATGTTTGATGTACCTCAGATCCTGACTAACGGACAGGGTAATCCGGACAGAACATCTATGACATTGATCATGTTCCTGAACAGCCACTTAAAGAGCAAAAACTATGGTATGGCAGGTGCCCTGTCTGTATACCTGTTTATTATCAGCGGTATTTTGTGCTTTATTGTATATAGGATGACCAATGATTCAGACCCGGACGGATCGAAAGCTGCCGCAAAGAGAAAAGCAAAAGAAGCGAGAAGGAGGAGATAAGTTATGAAATCAAAAGCAGCACAGAGAGCATGGAGCATTTTTGTCCATGTGATTCTTATTGCACTTTCATTTTTGTGCCTGTTTTTCTTCTACATCCTGATCGTCAATGCTACCCGCTCTCATGCTGAGCTTCAGAGAGGATTTTCGGCACTGCCGGGAAAATATTTCCTGGAAAATTTAAAAAATGTTGCAAATGACGGTACATTTCCCATGTTTCAGGGAATTATCAACAGCCTGGTAGTTTCCGCCTGCTCAGCGGCTTTATGTACATATTTTTCTTCATTGACGGCATATGGACTTTATGCCTATGACTTTAAGATGAAGAAAGCTGCTTTTACCTTTATTATGGCGATTCTGGTAATGCCTACCCAGGTAACAGCTATGGGATTTCTGCGGTTGATCACAAATATGGGAATGTATGACTCTCTTCTCCCGTTAATCATACCTTCCATTGCCTAACCGTCAGTATTCTATTTTATGTACAGCTATCTGGAATCTTCCCTGCCTCTTTCGCTGGTGGAAGCGGCAAGAATCGACGGTTCCGGAGAATTCAAAACTTTTAATAAGATCGTCCTTCCGATCATGAAACCGGCTATTGCTGTTCAGGCGATCTTTACTTTTGTGGGATCCTGGAATAATTACTTCGTTCCCGCATTAGTTATCCAGTCAAAGGACAAAATGACAGTTCCTATTTTGATCGCAACCCTTCGTGGAGCGGACTACATGAACTTTGATATGGGAAAAATATACATGATGATCACAGTGGCCATTGTTCCGATCATTCTTGTATACCTGATCTTATCCAAATACATTATCGAAGGTGTAACCTTAGGCGGTGTAAAAGGATAAGGAATCAAAAACATATGAAAAACGTCATAGGACATTCCCTTTATGCTGTGTCAGGAAAACTATGGCGTTTTTCTTCTATTATTACAATTACAAATAGAGAGAGGAAAACTATGACAGCAGGAAATTGGACATACAGTGGAACTATGGATCATAAGCCTTCCAAGAGAGAAAAGGAACACCGGATACTGGCGAGAAAGGCTGCGGAGAAAGGAATTGTTCTTCTGAAAAATCAGGGGATCCTTCCTTTATCCCTTTCTTTGCCGGTAGCTCTTCTTGGAAGAGGAGGAGAAAAGACGGTAAAAGGGGGAACCGGCTCCGGAGATGTGAACAACCGGGAAAATATTTCTATTCTCAGAGCCCTGGAAGAGGCCGGGGTGACTATCACCAGTACAGACTGGATCAGGGATTATCATAACCGCTATGAAAATGCCAGACTTACCTGGAAAGAAAAAGTCCTGGAAGACGCCAAAAAGGCAGAGAATCCTTTTGACGCTTATGCAGAAAATCCATTTGCAATGCCGGAAGGGCGCCTTATATCCGATAAGGACCTCCAGGGAGCCAAAGCAGTGATCTATGTGATCAGCCGTATATCCGGAGAAGGAAAGGACCGGCGCAGGGAAAAAGGGGACTATTACCTGAGCCAGAATGAGGAAGAGGACCTTCTTTATCTTCATGAAAAACAGGTTCCCGTAATTCTGATCCTGAATTCCGGAGGGCCTGTGGAGCTGACGGATATTCTGGAGAAAGCAGAAAATATCCAGGCTGTTTTGTATATTTCCCAGCTGGGACAGGAAGGGGGCTATGCAGTTGCAGATATCCTTTTGGGAAAGGCGGTGCCGGAAGGCAAGCTGACATCAACCTGGGCGAGAAGATATGAAGACTATCCCTCAGCCCGGACTTTCGGCTATCTGAATGGAGATCTGGAAAAAGATGAATACAAAGAAGGCATTTACATAGGTTACCGGTATTTTGATACCTTTTCTGTACGGCCCTTGTTTCCTTTTGGATATGGACTGTCCTATACTTCTTTTTCCATAGGATTTCAAGGTCTGGAAATCGGAGAAAAAAACATAGAGCTGACCGTTTCTGTAAAGAATACCGGAGAATGCTACAGCGGAAGAGAAGTGGTGCAGGTTTATATCACAGCGCCTCAGAACGGGGAAGGGAAAGAATACAAAAGACTGGCAGGTTTTGCAAAGACCGGGCTTCTTCAACCGGGGCAGGAGCAGGAGATCAAGATCCGGATAGAACAGAAGGAGCTGGCCAGCTTTAGGGAAGAATCCCATCAGTGGAGCATTGACAAAGGAAGTTACGGACTTTGGATAGGAAACAGCGGGGCTTCCCTTATATTGGCAGCCAAGATTACTGTGTCTGAGACAAAAGTCATTGAGAATACCCACAGAGTCTGCCCGAAACAGAGGGACTTTTCCGATTTACAGCCTTCTGCAGCCAGTGGCGATGAAATGGATCTATGGAAAGAAGAGAAAAGTGATTTTGTTCCTTCCTACCGGTTTATGCCCATGAAGGAAGAGAAGAAAATTTATGTGGCGCCGCCGGACCAGGATCATCCAGTGGAAGATCTGCTCCCTCTTTTGTATGGAAACATTACCTGGGGAGCCAGCAACCTGGGATCTGCGGGAACCAGAGTGCCGGGCTCTGCAGGAGAAACTACCCGGGCCCTGGAAGAAAAATATGGGATTCCTTCCATGATCATGGCAGACGGTCCGGCAGGGATCCGTCTGAGACAGAGCTACCAGGTGGAACGTAAGACCGGGGAAGTTTACGGGATCGGCGTGCTGGGGGCTTTGGAGAATGGCTTTTTAGAGCCGGAAAAGCATCATGAGAATGCAGATGTATATTATCAGTACTGTACGGCCTTTCCTGTAGGGACTGCCCTGGCCCAGACCTGGGATTTGGAATTGATGAAGGAATTTGGAGAGGCTATTGGAAAAGAAATGGAGGAATTCCATATCAATCTTTGGCTGGCTCCGGGGATGAATATCCAGAGAAATCCTCTGTGCGGACGGAATTTTGAATATTATTCAGAAGATCCCTTTCTGTCCGGAAAACTGGCGGCAGCAGTGACTTTGGGAGTTCAGAGCCGAAAAGGCTGCGGTGTGACCATTAAGCATTTTGCCTGCAATAATCAGGAAGACAACCGGATGGGAGTAGATGCCTGTGTTTCAGAACGGGCTCTCAGAGAAATCTATTTCCGGGGATTTGAGATTGCCATAAAAGAAAGTAATCCGGTGGCCATCATGAGTTCCTACAACCTGATCAATGGGGTTCATGCAGCCAACAGCAGAGATTTATGCACGGTTCTGGCAAGAGAAGAATGGGGCTTTGACGGCGTGATCATGAGCGACTGGAATACTACCGTTCCCGAAGATGGAAGTATACCATGGAAGTGTGCAGCTGCAGGAAATGATATTATTATGCCGGGGAATACAGAAGATGAGAAAAATATCCGGGAAGCCTATGTCAGAGGAGATTTGTCAGAGAGAAGCATTAGAGAATGCGCCGGCAGGATATTGAGTATGATAAAAAAATTAGGACGCTTATAATGTTTAAATAAAATTCCGGCGCTGCCACATGTTACTAATGTACGGCTACGCCGGGATTTTTATGCACTTGCAGAATCAAGCCAACTAGTTTGAAAAACAATAGGCCCTTTTATTTCCTCGGCTCTACCTGTGTGTTAATTTCTTCAAAGAGTTCCCGGATAACTTCCTGGATTTCGGATACGGCATTTTCTAAACTTATAAGCTTGGAAATCCGCTTGTCTCTGGTTACTAATTCAAGCTGGCCGTTTTTCAGATTTTTCGGTCCTACAACCACACGGACGGGTACGCCCAGGAGGTCTGCGTCGGCGAACATGGCTCCGGCCCGGATGTCACGGTCATCGTAGATAACCTCTACTCCGGCGTTTTGCAGGTCTTCATATAATTTATTCGCAGCAGTTTTGCAGGCCTCCTGATCTACACGCATACAGCACAGATGAACCTGCCAGGGAGCAATGGAAATAGGCCAGATGGGACCGTTGTCGTCATGTCTTGCCTCACATACAGAGGCAGCCAGACGGCCTACTCCAATGCCGTAGCAGCCCATAACAGGATATTTTACAGAGCCGTCGGCATCTGTATAGGTCATGTTCATGGATTTTGTATATTTGGTGCCAAGCTGGAAGATATTTCCTACCTCAATGCCCCGTTTTACCTGAATGGATTTTTTGCCGCAGCAGGGACAGATTCCTCCGGTTTTGATCTTGGACACATCTACATATTCCACCTCTCCCAGGTCACGGGAAATGTTCAGACCTTTATAATGGTAATTTTCTTCGTTTGCTCCGCAGGTCAGATATTCAATTCCTTTCAGTGAGGAGTCATAGATGACCTGACAGTCAGCTTTGAGCTGGTAAGGGCCTGTAAATCCAGCAGCTATGCCGCTTTCAGGGGTAATCTCCGCAGGGTGGATTTTTTCGCCCAGATAATTGGTCAGTTTTGTTTCATTTACCTCGTAATCCCCACGCAGGAAAACGATCACATACTGGTCATTAGAATTTTTCTGGTACATAACGGCTTTGCAGGAGTATTCTACAGGAACACCCAGGAAATCCACCACTTCTTCGATGGTTTTGCAGTGAGGGGTATAGACTTTTTCTAATTCGCCTATTTCCAGGCCCCCTTTATTTTCCACCCGATTTTCAGCGGCTTCCATATTGGAACGGTAACCGCATTCCGGACAGATCACAATAGAATCCTCGCCGGCATCAGCCAGAAGCATATATTCATGGGAAACACTGCCGCCCATCATGCCGGAATCTGACTGTACTGCAATGACTTCCGGTACTCCGGCCCGCTGGAAAATCCGGTTATAAGCGCTATAGAAAATTTTATAATAGCGGTCCAGGTCCTCCTGAGAGGTATGGAAGGAGTAGGCGTCTTTCATAGTGAATTCCCGGACACGGATCAGGCCGGCTCTGGGACGGGCTTCATCTCGGAATTTGGTCTGGATCTGATAGATCATAAAGGGGTATTTGGTATAGGTCTGGCCGTATTCTCTTACAAGCTGGACAGAAGCCTCCTCATGAGTCATTCCAAGGACCATCTGGCTGTCATTCCGGTCTTTAAAACGGAGCAGTTCTTCCCCTACGCTTTCAAAGCGGCCAGATTCTTCCCAGAGACTTCCAGGAAGTACTACAGGAAAAAGGACCTCCTGGCCGTCAATGGCGTCCATTTCCTCCCGGATGATTTCTTCGATCTTTCTGGTAATCCTTTTCATAGGAGGGTACAGAGAATAAATGCCGTTTGCCACATATTTAATATAACCACCCCGGATAGTAAAAGCATGACTGTCAATAACGCAGTCAGCGGGACGTTCTTTAAAACGATCTCCAACAAGATTTTTAACTTTCATAAGTAATCTCCTTTTTGTTTATCGCTGCTTTCGGCAAAAAAGAGGTTTTAACCCTTTGCCTGCCGGAAGACGCTTTAATATTATAGCATAGCTGAGATTAACAGCACAACCGGTCACTCATCCACAATTTTGCAAAAATTTCTTGAACAGGGAACGGCACAATGCTAAGCTTAATACATACGACTGCAGACAGGAGATGAATATGAACGAGAAGATAAAAATAATGAAAAAAGCCTTTCTCTGTGCCTTTCCTTATACGATCCCGATTTTTGCAGGTTTTTGGTTTCTGGGCATGACTTATGGGATTTATATGAATGTTTCGGGCTTCAGCTTCTGGTATCCCATGATCATGAGTCTGGTGATCTTTGCCGGCTCTATAGAATTTGTGGCAGTGAATATGCTCCTGGGAGCCTTTAATCCCCTGCAGGCCCTGGCAATGACCCTTATGATCAACGCCAGACATTTGTTCTATGGGATTTCTATGCTGGACAAATTCCGGGGAATGGGCTGGAAGAAGATTTATTTAATCTTTGGTATGTGTGACGAGACTTTTTCTATTAATTATACGGCAGAAATCCCTTCCGATGTGGATAGAGGCTGGTTTATGTTCTTTGTCACTCTGCTGAACCATTTTTACTGGTTTTCAGGGGCTACTCTGGGCGGGATTTTCGGAGGACTTATCAATTTTAATACAGAAGGCCTGGACTTTGTAGTGACCGCCATGTTTGTGGTGATTTTCCTGGATCAGTGGCTGAAAGAAAAAAATTATACCAGCGCTCTTGCTGGTCTGGGGATTTCCCTTCTCTGCCTGGCGGCTTTTGGAGAAGAGAACTTTATTATTCCGGCTATGGCAGGAATTTTGATTTTTCTTTCCATACTCCGGAGGCCTTTGGAGAAAGGAGACGCAGCCTTATGACTTTATCTCAGGAAGTGATCACTATAGGAATGGTAGTTCTGGGAACAGCACTTACCAGATATCTGCCGTTTCTTCTTTTCCCGGCGGGAAAGCCCACGCCAAAATATATACAGTATTTGGGAAAGGTTCTCCCAGGGGCGGTATTTGGCCTGCTGGTCATCTACAGCCTGCGCAGTGTCAGCCTGTTTTCCGGAAGTCACGGAATACCGGAGATTGTGGCTGTTCTGGCAGTAATCCTTCTTCATTTATGGAAAAGGCAGATGCTGCTGTCGATTGCAGGGGGAACGATCCTTTATATGGTTTTGGTGCAGATGGTCTTTTGAGACAGGTGGAGAGAAAAGATCAGAGAATGCTGCAGATAAGGAGGAAAAATATGGAGATCAAACACTGGACTTATGAAGATTTTCCGGAATTTGACCAGCCGGTGGAAGGAGCGGAGATTCTTTCCACTACAGGAGATGAAGTTGGATTTTCTTATTTTCATGATGTGGAATATGCAAATGTGGAGAAAATCCCTCTTCATCTACAGATTATAAAACCTTTTACAAGAAATGAGCCCAAGAAAATCTATCCCTGTATGGTATTTGTCCAGGGATCTGCCTGGATGAAACAGGATGTGTATTCTAAAATCCCTATGCTGGCCCGGCTGGCGGGAAAGGGATATGTGATCGCTGTGGTGGAGTACCGCCATTCGGGACAGGCGCCTTTCCCGGCCCAGGCTCTGGATGCCAGGAATGCTGTGCGCTTTATGCGGAAAAACAGCAAAAGCTATCAGATCGATCCGGAGAAGATCGTAATAGGAGGGGACTCTTCCGGAGGCCATACAGCAATGTTTGCAGGGATCCTACAGGATGATGATCAGGCAACCAATCTATATCCGGGAATATCAGCCTCAGTAAAGGGGATTTTAAACTATTATGGTTCTGTCAGCGTTATGCTGGAAGACAGTAATCCCACTACCATCAATCATCATATGCCGGACAGCCCTGAGGGCATGGAAATGGGGGGAGTGAATCTGAAGGAACGGCCGGATCTGTGCAGGAAACTGTCTGTGGAATGCAATATTACAGAAGACACAGACCTTCCTCCGGTGCTGATCTTCCATGGGACTAAGGACCGGATCGTGAATACCCGCCAGAGTGTAAACCTGTATAGAAGACTGAAAGAAACAGGAAAAGAAGCCTGCCTGTACCTGATCCGGGGAGCGGACCACGGAGGCGCAGAATTCTGGACAGAAGAGACCTGCAATATCGCAGATAGATTTATAAAGAAATGTCTGTTATAAAAATGCCGCTGTACCACAGCATGAATAGGAGTGGTGCAGCGGTATTTTCTATGACAAGTTAGGCAGGAGGCTGCTGTGCCGGCATGAGTAAACATTTGCCTGGCAACGGACAGTGAACAGCAATGCCGTGAGCTGGCCGAGGTAATAGGCAGAGAAGAAGCCAATGCTAACGGCAGCTTCTGGCAAAGGCCTTCATAGAGACGCTGTAGGAAATAATTCCTGTAACAGCTACAATCCCCACTGCGATTCCCCACAGCAGGGGAAGGGGAAGAATGAGCAGATCCAGTGGGTCTATATCCAGAAAAAGATACAAGATATAGGCGGCTGCTGCCAATAAAACAAAAACGATATAGAAGATCGTAGAAATATTGATATTTCCAACAAAAGATACCATCACATTAATCAGCGTCATAAACAAAGAAATCAAAAGGCCGCCTGCAAAGATCCCCAGATAGACCGCTGGACTGTAGGTCCTGTATATAAGGAAATGCAGCGCCAGAAAAAGGATCATAACCCCGATGCCGTAAAGCTGATACAGGCAGCAGGAAAGATACCTGGAAAGGACCAGCTCTCTTTTGGAAAAGGGAAAGGTCATGGAAAGCATCCGGCCTTTATAGCTGGAGTCCGCCTCTTTTAAAGT